>ULRY01032294.1_pt1 | contig 24806 bp, 21 predicted proteins | sample 1955941 | NCBI WGS metagenome assembly ULRY01 (sample SAMEA4835696, study PRJEB28245) | human gut metagenome | biome: gut microbiome; material: fecal sample | place: Denmark | collected 2008 | reverse complement strand
CTCCCTTATGTCTTTGAATAATTCTGCAAGTTTTGCTTCGTCTGCGTCTATTGGTGCAATATTCATTAATCCTCTTACATCCAGCCCCGGAAGTGAAATGATTTCTTGAATTTCTGCCCTCAAAACATCCTTGCTGTATCCGGATTTTTGTTCTTCACCGGCGTTGTTAACCTGTAATAAAACTTTCTCTCTCTTATTTAATTCACAGGCCGCTTTTGATACTGCGCGTGCAATCTTTAGCGAATCTATTGACTCTATTACATCAAAATGTTTTACAACCTTTTCTGCTTTGTTTGACTGCAAATGTCCTATAAAGTGGAATGTGGAATTTTGTCTGACATTCTCAGGAAGTTTTTCTAACTTTGCAATTGCATCTACAGCTCTTGACTCTCCAAAATCCCTAATCCCTGCTTCATAGCCCGCAAGTATTGCTGATAATCCGTAATACTTTGTTACTGCTACTATTTTTACTTTAGAATGTGCGATATTTGTTTGAATTTCGTGGAGATTGTTGTTAACTAATGTTTGACTAATCTCAACTTCTGTTCCCCAGCTGTTTACAGGAATTAATCTCTCGTCTTTCAGGCTGTTCTCTGATATGCCTTTTTGTGATGGTGTTAACATTATCCCCAACCCTCTATTGTATTATATACCAGAAAACATGCCCTGTACAAGAGTGTATTTGTAACAACTTTTGCGCTTTTTTCAAACATGCCGAAACCCATGATTTACATGGATTTCGACCATGTCTAAAATATTAAGTTTTGTAAAGTACAATACTTTTTGTTAACAATTTGACAAGATTTTTGAAAATTTTTTCAAAAAAGGCATGCCTTTTGTTAGGTTTTACATTGAGAAGGGTCTGGAATTTTAATTTGAGTTTGTAGTTTAACCAATACCCTTCGACAATTGGTCTACGTGCGTAGCACTATTGTCCTAAGTAAGCAAGTGTTTCCATTACACTGCTTGCTGTAGAGAACACCCGTGAGTTCATCTGAATCATTCTTTGTGCGGTAATCATATTTGAAAGTTCTGCTGCAATATCAACATTTGAACCTTCATAACCGCCTGATTCAATTGAACCAAATGAAACCTCACCTGCCATGCCATAGTAAACGTCACCTACGTCAGCAGCCCATTCCCAGAGGTTGTTGTTAACAGAAACAAGACCCTCTTCGTTTACCATGGTAGCAAGTTCAATTACGAAGTTTGAATTCTCAATTGTTGCGCCTGTTGCTGTAACATCATCACCCCTGATTGTTACACCTTGAGGTGTTGTGTATTTCCATTGTACTGTGTATGTGTCGTCAACGTACTGTGTAAGTATAGAACCGTCGCTGTAAGTGGCTGCTATAATACCGTTTTCATCAACAGTTGTAGATTTTAAGGTGATAGAGTTATTATAATTTACCATTTCTTGAAGTGATACGACCTGATTTAGCGGATCAGAAGTTTTGTTTGTACTGCTGAGTCCTGTTTCTCCCAAAAAGTTACTTGTTGTACCGGGTTCTTTGAATGTAATATCACCGGTATAGGTAATACATCCATCTTGAGTCGTTGAGAAGCTAACACCTTGTGCATCAGGTGCTTGTTTTGCGATTTGTGCATTAAATCCATCAAGAATCTCGTTGATTGTAGGATCTCCTTCCGGAATATTAAGTGTTACATCTACTGTTTTTGTAGCACCAAGATTATCAACATAAGATATTGTTGCAGAGATATTTCCTGCTTTAATATTAGCGTTGTTGAGCTGGCTTGATTTTTTTGCGCCAATATTAGGATCGCCTTTAACCGTTGCGCTAAGGTTTTTAGGAACTTGTACGGTTTCACCTGAGCTTGCATTTGTGTAAGGTGATTTAGCAGCAACAACTTTCATACCTGACTGGTTAACAACATTGCCTTCAGAGTCTGTTGAGAAAACGCCGTCACGTGTATAGTACAACTTTCCGTCAGAGTCTTGAACTACAAAGAAGCCGTTTCCTGAAATCATCAAGTCCATGTCCCTTCCGGTGCTTACAAAGTCACCATTTGTAAAATCTCTTGTAATACCGCCTATCTTAACACCAAGCCCGATTTGTTTAGGGTTTGTTCCGCCGCCGTCTTTTGTTGCGGCACTTCCGTAGGATAAATTTCTTGAGTAAAGCGTTTCAAACGTCATGTTTGCTGATTTATATGCAGTTGTGTTGATGTTTGCAACGTTATTGGCAATAACGTTAATTTGCTGCTGGCCGGCATTTATACCGGTGCTTGCTGTGTGTAAAGCTTGTGACATTATTTCCTCCCGTATGTCTTATATTTATGCTTTTGTTTTTGTTGTAGTAGAACCTGTTGTACTATCCGTTGTCGTGTCGCCAGAAGAACCGGAACCGGTATCTCTTATAGAAGTAATGTATGCAATTGAATAGTATTCACCGTTAACCTTAACTTTTCCTGTGCCGTCTTTGAAGCTCGCTTCTGTAACTATTCCTTTAACCTCTGTTGTTTTTGTCTTATCTTTTTCGTCTGGAATTTCAAGAGTTACTTCTTTGCCAATCATTGAAAGTGTCTGTGTGATTTCGGAATTGTATGACATATCAGTATATAAAGCAGAAAGATACTGCATACAATCTTCTAATCCTTGATTCATCTGTGTCATCTGTTCTAAAGAAGAATACTGCGCCAGCTGTGACAACCATTCAGTGTTGTCTGTCGGCTGTGTAGGATCTTGATTTTGAAGCTGCTGCAGCATCAATGTCAGAAACATATTACTGTCATTTGTCATACCTGTTGTTCTATCTTTAGAGCTTTGCTGATATGCTGCCGTCTGGCTTTGCATTGCTGAAATTGTATCTGCTACTGTACTCATAACTCTCTCCAGTCTGTTTTATACTTTACCATTTTCATTTTCAATAAAGGACATCATCTGTTCGAACTGTTCTTTTCCTCTTTGTTCTTTTTGTGAACCTTGCTCTTTGTTGCCGCCTCTCGAACCTTCCTGTTCTGTCCAATCTGCATTGTATTCGCTCTCCTGAGCATCATTTATTTTTACGCTTACATTATCTACACTAACACCGTGTGACATTAATGTATCTTTTAGTCCGTCAAGCCCTTTCATTATTAAATTTCTTGCTTCCTGTGTAGCAACTGTAAACTGAGCTGATAAACCTTCTTTTGTATTGATTAATTGTATTGAAACTTTACCAAGCGATTCAGGATTAAGAACCATATTAACTTTTGAACCGTTGTACATTCCTTCCATTTGTTTGGTAATCTGTTCAATGATTTTATTTGATGTAACTTCGCTTGAAGAAGTTGGTTTTGTTGTATTTTGTACTGTCTGCGCAGGCTTAGCCTCTGTTTTTACCTCTGCAAAATCTGCATCCGCCTGAAGCATTGCTTTTACACCCTGCTCTTCCGGAGTCTGATTTTGCATAATGTCGTCTTCACCTGTGCTGTCAGATGTTTCTGCTTCAATAGATTCAATCTTTAATTCTTTGAGCTGGTCTTCATCAATAATATCTTCAAGTGATTGTTCTGTTTCTTTACTTACTTCTTTTGAAGTTGTTTGAGTTTCAGAGTTGGATTGAACTTCTTCTGTAGTAACTTCAAAATCTTCCAGAAAACTGTCTATATTATTGTTGGTTAAATCATCTGTTTGAGTTTCAACCTCGGGCTCTGATTTAACTTCTGTTTCTCCATCATCTTTTTTCTTATCATCATCTTCCTCTTCAAGGTTTAGAAGTTTTTTTGTTATTTCATCTGCATCCAGGGTTTCTGTTCCATCAATATCTTCTACCTCTGTTTCTTCTGTATTTGAAGATGTATCATCATCGGCAGATTTTAAGAATGCGATTAACTGTCTTATATCGTAAGCAACGCTTCCGGCAAAAGTGTCATTCGGAGAAACGGCCTTTTCTGAAGACTCTTCATCATCGTCTTTGGTATTGTCTTCCGGACGTTTGTCGTTTGAAGCTAAGCTTTGTTGTTTATCAAACAGTTTTTCAAAATCTGTTTTAGACACATTGTCACTCGCTGCAGAGTTTAACTGTGCTGTTGTGTTTGGAATATTGTTTATGCTGTTTAATAAAGCTTTAACCATCTTAACCTATCTTAAATCTTGCTGATGTAATATCGTCTATTTCTTTCATTTCTGCGTGCAGAAACTCTTTGTAGAACTCTTTTTCCTGTTTTTCTTTAAGCTTTTTCAGGGTTTCAACCTTCTGATATGCTTCTTTTACTTCAAGCTGCTTTCTCTCAAGAATAGTTTTTGTATTAGCAATAATTCTTTCCTGATTTTTTGCGTCGCCTATAAGTTTTATACCGAATGTTCTGTGTTCTTCCAGCTGAAAAATGTCAAGATTTTCTGCAGCTGCAAGGGTTTCCTGCATTAATGTGTTTTCTCTCTGGCGTTGGAAGATGTTTTGAAGCTTTTCCTGCTGTGTATTTAGAGCTGTAACAATTCTTGCCATTTCCATCTGGCGTTCTTCAAGCTCTTTTTCGCGCATATCAAGTACAACTTGCAGCCGAAATCTGAATTTCTTCAATTTTACCTACCTCACCAATGGGGGAATCGTTTTCCTGCCCCTTATTACTATATAGCATGTAAGCATGACTACCATCCTATATATAGTGTAGATTATAAAATTGTATTCGGATGAAGTCCCTTTATTCCTCTGTAAGACCGCTCAGGAGTATATTCCCAGCTGTATTTTTCATAAAGCGGTTCAATGTATTTTTTTATCCCATCCCATATGATTTCTGTATTGTACTTGCATCCCTGACGTTTTAAGTATTCCAGAAGCAGTTCTGTCTGGGTGTTTCCAACTCCGCGTCCAAGCCCGCAGAGTGAAGAGTCAACTATTATGTTTCTATTCATTCTGTTTATAAACTGAATTGTCAGGGCAAATGATAATTGAATATTATTATGAGAATGAAATCCGATTTCTACGTTTTTATCTGTGCAGTCGTCAAATATAGAAGCTATTCTATCCAAATCTTCCGGAAACATTGAACCGAAGGAATCAACCAGATAAACAGCATCTGCACCTATAAAATTAGCCCTTTTGCAGAGTTTTTCTACTTCATTATCAGTGTATTCGATAGTATTAGATGCCTGTAGAAAAACTTTATAACCCTTATTTTTAACTTCTTCTGCGGCAAAAGATATTCTGTCTAAATCGTTTTTGTAAAACGCGATACGTATAATTCCACAGCCGGCTGTCAGCCGGTCAATGTTATATTTCCCGTAATCGAACATTAATGCGGAATTTTTGTTTAAGATTTGTGCATTGTCAAAAAAAACGCAGTCTTTTCTATACTCAAAATCTTTAAGCCAGCCGAGTTCAATAATATCGACTCCGGCAGAATTAAGTGTTTCAATAATGCCGTTTATGCGTTCTTCGCCGAAATTTCCGTTTACGACATACGCGCCGTCTCTAAGTGTACAGTCTAAGACTTTAATTCCCATTTACATATCGTAACAAAAAAATCAATATCAGGCAATTTTTGTTATGTTTATTACTTTATATATATAATAAGTGTGTAATAAAAGGTAATTATGTTATGACAAATCCAATGTATAGTTCTCAGCCGAATTATTCAGGCGTAACAATTCAGATAGCAAATCCGGCAGTTTATGCAGGCGGCGGAGGTATGGACCGCGTAAATTCCTATGGAGTTTCACAGCCGCAAATCTGTCCGAACAATAATTACTATCCTCAGCCGCAAAATGCCCCTGCTGTGTATACTCAGCAAGAAGCGCTTCCGTCATATCCGCCTCAATATTATTTAAATAATTACAACTATCAAAATAATGGAACAGAAGCGCGTACCCCCATTCCGGAGGCATACAAACCTGGAGTAACAAAACCAGTTTCATTGACCCCTTCGCCTGAAAATGGATTAGCAGCAGCTCAAACTGATTCAGAAAATGCGGTTAAACAATATGAGCCTGATATAGAAGAGCCTCAGGATTTTTCTAAATCAAAAGCTGTTATAGATGATTTAGATGCACGAGCAGCAGCTGAAGCAGAGGAAAAGAAAAACAGTAAACAGAAAAGAGTTGTAGCTCTTACTGATGAATACATAAAATCATTAGAAAATTATTTAAACAATCCGAATGATGAAATTCGTTTAATGGCATCAAAAGAGATTTTGACAAGGTTAGATGAAGATAAGGACAGATACAATGATGCAGCATTAAATGCCTTGTTGAACAAAATGCTTCAAGACCCGTCTAAATTAATCAGAGTTGCTTCATTGAGCGCATTTGCATCCCAGCTGGCAAGCGGAAACGATTATACAGTAACTCTTCTGCACAACATCCAGCAGAACCCGAGTGCAGATAAAGAAGATGTATTACAGGCTGCGGATATTTTATTAAAGATGTCTGCAGGAACAGAAGTAAAAAATATTCCAAATCCGGCAGTAAAAGAAACTCCGGATAATGATGAAGGACAGAAACAATAATGGGAACTCTGGCAAACATAGTATGTAAAGGTGTAGGAATAGCAGGCATGAGCGCTGTAATTTATGATGCTGCTTCTGTCGCAAAACTAAACTCCAAACGCGTTTCTCAAGCTATGGATGCTGACCATTTTGAAAAAGTTCATGCAGATACCAGAACATTGTCGACAGAGAGCCATATTAATAATGCTATGCAGAAAAAACTTCAGAATTGGCGAATGAATAATCCTGTAATTTCATTTACAGGTAGTGTAAAAGGTTATGTTGGCGGATTTTTAGGTTCACTTGGAGATAATATAATCCCGACAGCATTTGCCTCTCTTGCACTTGCTGCAAAAGGAACTGCATCCAAAGTCGGCGCCTGGGGTGTTGCAGGCTATGCGCTTTATACGATTCTGAAAGAAGGCTTCGGGTTCTCTAAGAAATCTCCTATGGACTAATCTTTTTTAGCTTTCGAATAGTTTTCGAGCTTAACATTTAATTCAGAATCGCCATGATCAATTGCTTCGTTCACATCAGTGAGAAGTTTTTTCTGAACCTCTTTTTCTTTCGTAAAAACATCAAGTTCTTTTTCTTTTTTGTAGGAATTTATGCCTGATTTATACATAAACCTTGGACAGATGAACATCATTGTCACCAGAGCTGCACCAACTCCGAACATACCTGCGTTTTTCCATGATGCGGTGTAACTTCTTGCTATTGCTGTAGTTAAAGCTCCGGCAACAGCAGAGATACCTCCGGCATTAAGTATGGCAAGTCTTTTCTCCAGCTTTCTGTTTACAGGATTGTCCAATTCATTTTTTCGCCCCTTGAAGAATACCTTAGGGGCTAAGGCATTTACAGGTTGAATCATAATCACACACACTTTCTTTAATATCTCTAATTTTATTTTAAACGTATTTTACACCTTTTTACATAGTTCTTGAGAATAATTTATTGTAAATAAATGTTAAAATGTTGTTATAAAATTCAAAAATGTGGAATATAGTAACTATATGGATATGTTTAAATCAGGTGCAAATAATACCCCTGAAACCCTTACGGCTGTAGGGGGGGGGGGGCTAAAAGTCCGTTATTAGCAAGGTTTAAGCCTGTTTTACGGATTGAGCAGAACTGTGAGGTTAGTCTATGATTAACTTCACTAGTGATGTCGGCTCAATGATACTCCAATCAACTCTTGAATCTTCTACTATTGGTTTGAATAAAGCTATAGAGAATTTGACGACTGGATTCAAACTTAATCATGCAAAAGACAATGCTGCAAATAGTTCGATTGTAACAGATTTGAATACTAAAATCAGTTCTTTGCTTCAGGTTAGAAATAATACAGAAGACGGTATGTCTTTATTATCAACGGCAGAAGGTGCTCTGGAAAATATTCAGACACTTCTTGAACGTTTGCGTAGTATTACAATGCAGGCTTCCAATGAAACAAACGGTTCTGCCTCTCTTGCATCTTTGCAGAAGGAGGCTGACGAAATAATAGCCCAGATAAATCAAATTCGGGAGAATACGGAGTTTGGAGGGCTTAAGCTCTTTTATACAAGTAAAATAGAAAACAGCTCAAATACCGGAAGTGGCACAGCAGTTTTTAGTAATGCTGTTTCACGCTTGTGTAGCGCGGTATCTGTTTCAAATACAAATAATAATAGTGTCTCTGTTTTGGCAGCTTCTGCATCTGCTTCTACTCCATCTGCTCAGAGTTCAGGTGATGTAATCGAAGGCTCTATTTCTGTTGCGGCAGGGCAGACCAGCTCTGTAGTTATTGACGGAGTGTCATACAGCTTTAGAAACGATAATACAGCGACTTCTAATGTATCTTATATAAAAGATACATCTACAGGTGTTTTGACTTTGATATGTAATAAATTTACTGTAAAATCACAGTCTGATGTATCTCATAATCTCCTTATTCAAGGTTCAAATAATAAAGTTTATGGCGGTGACTTAGATGATACAATTAATGAAGTTTCCGGATATCAGTTAAACCTTTTGTACGGTCAGGGCGGAAATGATACTATTACAATAAATAACAAGTTTTCTGTAGGATATGGAGAAGCAGGAGATGATGAGCTGAATATTTATGTAAGTGAAGCATCGTTGAATGGAGGGGACGGCAACGATATTTTGAACATATATAAGGGTGGATATTTCTCATATAGCGCCAAAGGTGGGAATGGTGATGATGTATTTAATGTCTATAATTTACAATACGACTTTAATCTTTTTGGTGAAGGTGGTAATGATACCTTTAATATTATTAATGCTCAGAGTAAGTATCTGCAAATTGATGGCGGTTCCGGAACGAATACAGTAACCGGAGTTCTAAATGATTATGTTTATTATACAAATGTTGAAAATGAAAACAGTAAAGCTTTAAATCTGGCAGCAGGTGAAACGGGAACAATTACTATAGACGGAAAAACTTATACAATAACAGCTAATGGTGGTGCAAATACTATTAGTGCAGGGCTTGATTCTTCTGGATATATTCATTTTTTTGCCAATGGCTCAAAGGTTTCTATTCAGGGAGAGGCGGATAAGTCACATAACGTGTTTTTACATTCACAAAATATAACTTTTTATGGCGGTAATTTAAATGATAATATAACCTCAACAGCAGGTAAAAATACAATATACGGCTTGGGGGGTGATGATACAATTTATGTGATGAAAGCAACTGAATGTATTGTTTATGGAGGAGATGGTAATGATAAAATTACCCTAAACGGCACTCGTGCTTGGTGTGATACAGGTGAAGGCAATAATACTATCTATATTAATACTGATGCTATACATGTTGAAACCAGCGGAACTAATACAATAATAAACAATGCAGGATATAGTGCGAGCATTTCCGGAGATGGGGTAAATACAATCCAAAACAACAAACCTTCAATACAATTGTCCATTCAGGGTGAAAATGACTGGGAAGGTTTTACCCTTGGTGCCGGAGAAACAAAAACTCTAAATATAAACGGAAAAAGCTACACAATAACAAACAAGCTAGATTCGCAAAATACTCTTAACTATAAATATGATGTAGTGACAGGAAAGGTGACTTTTAATGGTGGTCGTATGACTATTTCTGCCCAAAAAGATGTGGAACACAATGTAGAAATTTATGGAGGTTTGCTTACCTTTAATGGAGGAAATCTTGGCAATACTATTGTTGATTATACATACGGATCAACTATAAATGGGGGAAACGGGGATGATAATATTACAGTAAAAGGACAATGGGGGATAATTTCTGGGCTTGACGGAAATGATAATATTACTGTTGATAATCATTGTCATTTACTTAATACAGGAAACGGAAACAATGTAGTAACTATTAATGCTGATTTGGGATCACAAGCTTCTATAGTTGGCGGCAGCGGAGATGATACGTATATCTTGAATGGCTCTGTTACAACTCTGACGGATGCTGGAGGTAATAATATTTATCATCTAAAATCAGATAACATAAGTGTAACCGGAGGTAGTGGAAATGATACTTTCTATGTTTCGGGGAATAATAATTTTGTGGCAGGTGCAAGCGGAGATGATTATTTTATCGTAACAGGAAATAACAATACGCTCGATGGTGGTACCGGAAATGACCTTTATACTGACTCAGGTTCAGGTACCAAAATCCAAAATATGAACTATGACCCCAATAGCGGTGAACTTAATTTTACTTATCTAGGTGAAGTAAAAACATTTGAGCTGGATGGAAATATTTATACAGTCACAAATAATAATAACGGACAAAATACGCTTAAATTTTCCAGAAACCCGAATACAGGTATTTTATCTCTTGACGGCTCGAAATTTACAATTGATTCTCCGGATATAAAGAATAAAATAGATATTTACGGGAATAATAATACTATTAACGGCGGTGCGCTTGCGGATGTTATAACGGTTCAATCAGGTTCAAATAATACCATAAACGGAGGAGCTGGTAACGATAATTTAGTTTTAAATTCCGAAAATAATTCACTTTTTGGCGGTGAAGGCGATGATACTTTAACTCTTAATGCTTCTACAAATCTGGAAGTTAATGGAGGCGCCGGAAACGACACCCTGAATATAATTTCAAATAATAATACCAATATAGTTTCCGGCGCCGGAGATGACAATATTAAAGTAAGCGGAACAGGAAATAATATTGAAGCGGGCAGCGGAAATAACTCTATAACTCTGAATGCAGGTAATAATACTGTAATAGCCGGAGATGGAAATAATAGTTTTAAAGTTGGCTCTGATAACAATACAATAACAGCAGGAAACGGAAAAAATAATATTGGAATATCAGGCAGCGGAAATACTTTAACCTCCGGAAATTCAAGCGGTACGGTAAATATTAACGGCGATAATAATGATGTAACGCTTTTGGATGGTAAAAACAATATTGTTATTAATGGAAATGCAAATACATATACCGGCGGTAAAGATGTTGATACTATAAAAATCAGCGGTGATGATAATTATGCAGAAGGCGGCGGAGCTGATGATAAATTTACAGTCGTAAAAGGGCATAATAATACAGTTGATGGAAATGAAGGAACTCGAAATACGCTAAGAGATTACGGCGTAGATACAACTTATTCCAACATAATGAAGATAATCAACCAGCCATTTGAACTTAATATTAAAGTTGATATAGGAAGCGGTGATGATAAATATATAAGCACATCTCTTAATCTTGAACTTTATGATTTTTCAGTAGATTTGACCACACCTGACAGCGCACGCACAGCTCTTGATATGATAGACGAAATGCTCTCAAATGTTTCGTCGCAGCTTGTGAACATCGGTGCTGCAATTAACCGTCTTGAACTTGTTCTGGATGAACAGAATATAAAAATTGAAAACATGATTTCAACACGTTCAACCTTAAGAGATGCAGATGTCGCAAAAGAGAGTGCAAATTATATTCGATATCAGATTTTGCAGCAGGCAAGTGCAACCTTGATGTCTGCAACGAGAAATTTAAACGCCCAAAATGTTCTGGGGCTTATCGGACAGCTGAATTAAAGGTCGCAAGCCTATATTTACCCCTTGCGGGAAGCCCCCTCACCCTAGCCCTCTCCCTAAGGAGAGGGGACATTTTTTTGACTTTTCTGTTTCAATAATTAATCATACAAATAGATGTATACAAATACATTAACATCTGTCACAATACATTTGTGAGAATATATTATGCCCTTTGTCTATAGACTTCAAAAAGTATTGGAATTTCGTATCCGAGCGAAAGAACAGCAGCTGCTTGTAGTTCAGAAAGCACAGCAGGATGTCTATTTGCAAGAGGAAAAAATTCGTCAAAATGAAGCGGAAATCCGACAAACAATTCAAAACAAAAGAACTGCAGATTTCAGGATGATGGAATATTATGATAATTATCTTCATCACCTCTGGGACAAAGCAGATGCGCTGGAACAGGAAAGACGCAGGCTTCAGGCAATATTAGACGAAGAACAAAAAAAACTTGTAAAACTAGAACAAGCAGTAAAAGTTGTTGAAAAACACAAAGAAAAACAGCGCGAAGCATACTTAGAAGAACAAAAAGCGATTGAACTAAAGCAGTTTTCCGAAATCGGCGTACAAAGATTTTTTATACATTCAAGAGAAGAAGCTGATGAACAAGAGCTGCAGGAACAATTAAGAAAATTGGAGAGTGAATAATATGAATATCGGTGTAAACTCAAACTTAACAACAAATACAGTATCTTCAACTTCGTCTTCAAAATCTCAAAATGCAGATTCTCCAAAATTTGCAGAGGAACTTCAAAACCTTTCTGGAGAAAAAACTAAAGAAGAAAAAACTTCAGAAACAAAAGAAACTAAAAAATCCGATAAAGAGGCTGAGGAAAAATCAAAGGATGATATCGGAGAAGTAATCGACGGACTGGAAGATGCAGTTGCAGAGATTAATGACAAACTCAACCAGACAGATGAAAATGAGGAAGCTGATTTAAAGGACGGACTTATTTCTGTCGATAAAAATACAAAGAATGAGGGTAATGCCTTGATAAATAATGATATGAATATTCAAGACCCGAATGAGGCTCTGAAATTTCAGATGAATGCAAGCATGAACTTTAACAGTGACGGCCAGCCATTCTCTGATTTGATGAAAAATCAGGATAATACAAAATTGAATTCTTCGGCAAAAGATCTGGCCGAAGAACAGGCTGTTCTCTCCACAATGGACGAAAATATTGCAATGGCAAATAAAAACAGGGTTCTTGCAGGTGCTCAGGAAGAAACTCAAAGTTCACGTGTAAAAACTGTTACAAATAGTGACGGCGTTAAAAAAGTTGATAAACAATCTAATGTTACTGTTGAAACTGTTGTTAAATATGACAGCATAATTATGAATGAGAGTGATGTAGATTTCTTTGTGAGACTTGTAGAAAATGGTCAGGCAGATGCATCCGCAGCAGCAGCTAAAAATTCCAAGGTGTCTAAAGCTCTGGCTGATTTGATTGCAAAATCTATGAAAGATAATCAGCCTGTAAGAATAGATTTTGACAATAATATTTCTGTCATTATAAAAATAGGTAGAGATGGAAAGATTTCCGCAGACTTCCTTCCTAGTTCACAGGTAGCGGAAGCATATCTAAAGGAAAATCTGCCGCTTTTAAAACAAAGGTTTGATGAAAGCAATATTGAATATGATGAATTAAATCATAGGCAGCAAAAACAAGACGAAAAAGAAAATCAAAAGAAGGGGCGCAAAGATGAATGATTTGTACACAACAGCCATTAACACCCAGAAAGCAACCGTACAGTGGATGGATGTTTTAGCTGACAACCTTACAAATGTTTATACTCCGGGATTTAGAGAAAACAAAGTTACATTCAAAACTTTCCTCGGCGGTGCGGTAATTGATAACAATGTTAAAAACCTTGGTCAAGGTAAGTCTACTCCAGGTACTTCTAACGAAAACCTGTTTTTTGAAGGAAGCGGATATTTTATGCTGAGAAGTCCGGACGGGAATGTTCAATATACACGTTTAGGAGAATTTACATTTGACTCGGAAGGTGTGTACAGAGCTAAAAGCGGTGCAACAGTTCAGGGGTATATACTTAATGACAAAGGCGAAATTATGTCGGGTACAAAATCTCTGAGCGCAGATTTGTATGAAGAAACGGCCCTAAAAGGCGGTGCTTTAAGTGTTCCGACTACAAACATTAAACTCTGGATTGATCCTAACAACGGCAAGTTTTTAGGTAAATATGATGAGTACGAAATAAAAAATGACGGTACAATTTACGGAAAAGCTGACGGTGGCAATCGTTCTGTTCCGCTTTATAAAATTGCGACAGCAAACTTCCATAATCCAAACGGTTTATATGAAGTTAAAGACGGGCTTTTTGTTGAAACTCCTGAATCCGGAAAACCGGTAGTAGGAAGAGGCGAAATCCGTTCAGGACTTCTTGAACAGGCTAATACTGATTTTAAAGCAAATATGTCAGGCTATCAGCAGGCTAAAGTTCAAATGGAACTTGTTAACGCACTGATTAAGTCTAACAAAGACCTGCTGCAATCAGCTATGGAAATGGCAACCCAATAGGGGGTAAATGAAACCAGTTTGTAGGTAAGGCTACAAGATTGGCGTGAAGCAAAAAACGTACGTAGACCAAGGGGCGGCTAGTCTCGTCAAAATACTAAACTCATTTTTGATTTACAAGCCCGCCTTTAGGTAAAACTACAAACATGGCTAGATAAATTTATTAGTTAAACTCCGTTTTATAGAGGGATTAAGGGATACTTTAATTCCTTTTTTATTATTTGGCCTGTTTGTAACAATTTGTAAATTTTTATTAAAGTTTTTCAAAAATATGCCGTTAAACATAATATAAAGGGTTGAAGCGGCAGGTTTATGAGAAAATTAAAAGGAATAATTATTAACGGTGAATATCTTGGAAATAAAGTCGCATATAACGGGCTTTTCAGAACCATATGCAATATTTCGCCAATAATTATGCTTGAATTTATTAAACTGGTAAGCCAATATGGAACCCTGTATTCACCTATTGAGATTAAAGGTTTTGACCTGCCGGAAGCATATAGAATTATTATAAAATTTGAGAACAAAAAATATAGAGGATACGCTGATTTATCTTTTGTAATTCAGAATGGTAAGCTTATATTAAGCGAGTCTGATGTATGTGTAGAATCTATTATGCCAACGAGAAAAAATATAGAGCCGGAGCCTGTTCAAGAAATAGTTCTTGAAGAATCTGAACCTGTGGTAGAAGAAGAAATTGAACCTATTATTGAGGAGCCTTTGATTGAAGATATGGTGGAGGAACCTGTAGAGCAGGAACCTATCATTGAAGAAGTAATTGAGCCTGCAATTGAAGAAGTTGTTGAAGAAAAAGCTGCACCTGTACCTGAGCCAAAACCTGAAAAGATTGTAATAGAGATCCCTGAATATTCAGAAGATCCTGTACTGGATGAACTTCTTACAAATGCAAATGTCGTTGAGGAAATTGAAGAAGAACCAGCTCCTGTTAAAGAAGATGTTGTGAATACCCCTGAGCCTGCAGCTATAGAAGAAACAAAAGCAGAACCTGTCCAAAATCTTCCGGAACCGCCTCAAAATGAAGAGATTGAAGAGGAAATTACCGCAGTGCAGGAAGCTGAACCTGAAATCGTTTCAGAGCCGGAAATATTTACTGAGCCCCATATAGAAGAAGCTGAAAACCAACCATTTATATCACAGGAGTCTGAACCTGAGGAATATTCAGAACCGGCTGTAGAAGAAGTTGAAGAAGAACCATTTATAGTGCAAGAGGCTGAACCAGAGATATTTCATGAACCAGTAGTAGAAGAACAACCAGAAGCTGAACCTGAAATCCTATCAGAACCTGTTATAGAAGAGGCGAAAATTGCAGTAACAGCAGAACCGGAAGTGTTCCAAGAAGCTGCGGTTGAAGAACCAGAGCTAATAGAAGAAGAAATAATCGAGGAGATATTAGAAAGTAAAGAAGAACCTATTATAGAACCAGAAGCAGTAAAAATTCAAGAAAAACCGGTAGAGAATACTGAAATAGCAGAAGAAGAATATAAAAAGATTGAGTATACTCCGGATACTCAAAATAATCTGCACGATATTCTGGAAAACATCATTGCGCAAAATATCACTCCGGAAGTTGTAGTTAAAAAAGTTGCAGCTCCGCGTGAGCATGTTAAACCACAAAAAACCGGACAGAAGAAAAAAGCAGCACCCAAAAGCCCTTTGCAGGAATATCTGAATGCAATTGAGGTTATAGCAGCTGTCGAGAAAAAGGCGCCTCAGTTTAAAATATTACAGAATGGCAAACGCATGGATGTAAAAGTAATAGATGAAAATTGCTTTGTAGTAGGTGAAACAATTTATCGCTGGGGTGATATTTTATATCTCAAAGATTAAAAATTAATACATTCAGTCGATGTTTTGTAAAATTGTGTAAACTTTTTCTAATTTGTGCCGATAAAATAATTGACTAAAGAAAAAATATCATTAAACCCTGTACAGAAAGGTTTAACTAATATGGCAGAAATCGTAAATTTATTATCGCGAGTATTAACTTCAAATCCGCTTGTTCAGTCAGGTGCTGTTGCTCAGACACGCAGCAGTTCAAATCCTTTTGCACAGAATGGCGGTAATCCTTTTGTCACAAGCAATCCATTTGCAAATTACGGGCAGAATAAACCTGTTGCAGGCGGTTATTTTGCCGGATATTACAATAATCAGCCTAATATCGTCGGAAGACGACTCTTTATAGAGGTATAGACTCAAAAATATACCCGATTTATTACCCCAATACAGCCGTACAGAAAATATCTGTATGGCTTTTTGATAATTTAGATGATAAAATGACTTTTGAGGAGTGTAGATATGTTTAAAAAACTAGTTTCTATTTTATTAGTATCATTGCTTGTTTCATCAAATTTGACCGTTTATGCTGCAGATATTCAAAACGGAAGCGTGCAGACTCAAGATGAAGCTTTAGTTCTTCCTAAACGAATAGAAAATGAAATCTATAGTTCTATAGTGCAGGTATATGGCGAAAAACAGGCTAAAGAAATTTACGACAGAGTTATGCAAATAGCACGTACATCAATTGAAAAACGGCCGGAATATTTAAAAAAAGAAGATTTGAGCCGGCCGGATGACTGGTACAAAGACGAAATTATCTATATGTTTTATGTAGATCAATTCGGTGTCGTAACTCCTGAAAAACCAAATACCTTTAAAGATACATCTGCAATGTTTGATTATCTGAAAGATTTGGGTGTTACAACTCTCTATCTTCTTCCTTTCGCGGATTCACCAATGTCAGATGCCGGGTTTGATGTTAAAAATCCCCGTAATATAAGGGCTGATTTAGGCGGAAAGGCTGAATTTAAAGATTTTGTAATTGAAGCTAAGAAGAATGGATTTAAAATAAAATCTGACCTTGTACTTAACCATATTTCTGATGAGCATGAATGGTTTCAAGCTTTCTTAAGAGGTGATGTTTCAAAAAAAGATTACTTTGTAGTGAAAGATGAAATGCCTCAGTATACAAAATATGTTGACGAAAAAGCCGGAACAATTGTTGAATATAAAGAAAAGAACGGCAAGATTTCCAAAAGAAGGCTTATATTCCCTGAAATCACAGAGAATCATTATAGAAAAGTTACTCTAAACGGTAAAGATTACTACTTTTATCACACGTTCTATCCATTCCAGCTTGATGTAAACTGGGAAAATCCGGAAGTTTTATACTACTGGCTCGGAACAATTAATTATTGGACCAATATGGGGATTGATATATTTAGACTTGATGCAATACCTTATCTTTCTAAAGAGGACGGCACAAGTGCTGAAAATCAGCCCAAAACCCATGCAATTTTAAAACTTATAAGTAATTATATTCAGATGACAGCTCCTCGTACTGTTATTCAGGCAGAGGCCTGTCAATTTCCAAATGATATTCTTCCTTATTTCGGCAAAGAAAGGAAGTTTAAAACAACGATCGATAATCAAGAAAAGGTAATAAAAAGAACTGATGAGTTCCAGATTGCATATCATTTCCCATATATGCCGGCAATATGGGCATCTTTGATAACAGGTGATAAGCAGCATTTTGTAAATGCTTACAAAGCAACTCCGCAGATTCCATCAACTTCTGCGTGGGGAGTATTCTTACGTGTTCATGATGAATTAACATTAGAAATGATTGATCCTCAGACAAGGGAAATTATATACAATGCATTGGCGCCAAAAGGGGCAGAATTTAGAAAAGGACTCGGGGTGAGCGGAAGACTTGCAAACTTTTTGGATAATGATCCAGAAAGAATTGAAATGGCATTTTCAATTCTTATGTCTATGCCGGGCATTCCAATAATTTATTATGGTGATGAAGTTGGTGTAAGAAATAACTTTGAGAATGCAAAGAAAAGCGAAAAAGCTAGAATAGAAAAACAAAAGAAAGGTAAATTCAAACTTTTGAGCTGTTTTGACAGCAGAGATATACACAGAGGTGCAGTTCCTGCGAAACTATTCTACGGAGCTTCAAAAGATTATTACGAATTTAACAGTAAAGTTTATAAGAAGGTAAAAAATTTAATTGAGCTGAGAAAAAGTCTGCCTTCTATGTCAAAAGGAGATTTTACTCTGCTTAAAACTTCTTCCCCTGCAAATTTTGCATACATAAGAAGCTATAAGGATGAAAAAATACTTGTAATAAACAACCTTTCTGGAGAGAAACTTATTGCAGATATTACAATTCCTGTAGAAGTAGTATTGAAGTCAGACGGCAAACATATTGATACATTTAAAAACCTTGTGAATGGTGATGATGTGAAAGTTGATGTTTCTCTTACAAATCGAACAATGCATTTACGTATAGCTCCATACGGCGTTGTATGGCTGAAGTTGTAATAAAAAGCTCTCTTTATTAAGAGAGCTTTTTATTTATTGTTTTACTGCAAAATGAAATTCTTCAGCCCAGGTTTTAAACCCTCCAGAAAGTTCCATTACTGTAAAAGTGTTTTGTGCCAGAAGAAAAGCAGCTCTTGCGCCTAAATGACAGTAGTTGTTATAACAATAGATAACATGCAAATCGTCTTTGTTAAGCTCTTTCATTCTGTCTTTTATTTCTTCATAAGGCATAGATATAGCGCCTGGTATATGTCCGATTTCATAATCTGAGCGCATTCGTACATCAATAATTTTTACGTTACGCTCTTCGCTTAACTCTTTGAGTTCAACAGGGCCTAAGGTAAATGCTAATTTTTTTGAAAAATAACATTCAGCTTTTTCACTATTGTTTCTTATGTTTTGAATATACTGGTCAGTCATAAAAATCTCCTTTTCTAAATACTGTAAGTGTACTTTGTTGCAATAAACATACTAATCATTATCATTCCTGTGATTAAAAAATTAACTCCGGCGAGAATTCCAACCACCCACAAAGCAGTGGAAGGAAGCCCAAGTATGATTATTAGACCAAGAAGAAACTGGAGTACTGCAACAGGAATATCTGCCCACCAGAAATAAAGGGTTTTTCTATTTTGAATGGCAAAAGCGCAGGTAGAAACACTTTCAAGCAGAAAATAAACCCCGATAATACTGGTTATAAGAACTAGATTAAACATTGGCGCCATAAATAAGAATATTCCAAGCGCCATAAGTATTAAACCGAGTATAATATTAAGTATAAAGTGGCGGGTGTAGTTTCTGGTAAGAATAGCATTAATAGCTTTGTATCCTCCGTAGATAATGAATGCAAGACAAATCATCATTCCAAAAGTTATCGTTGTAACCTTTGGAAGCATTAACATAGCGAGTCCTAAAATTGTCAGAAGAATACCTTCTGTAAGGACATAGCTCAAAAAACGTTTTTCAGTCATAAAAATCTCCTTTTAGTTGATATCCCTACAAGGATACATGCTTAAGGATTTTTTTGTTTGCCTGAAAGACTGATATTTAGTAATTAATTTTTCCGTAATAATTTTTGTAAAATTCTTGAGGGTTCAGCTTAAGAATATTTTTAAACATTCCTATATGCTGTAATCTTTCGGTTATTTGCGGGTTAAGATTTTCGGAATTGTATTTTCTAAGTCTATCTTGCATTTCTCTATAAAAATCTTCTTTCATATTCTCATCTGCCAGCATAAACATTAAGGCAAATTGTTTATACTTATATTGGAAAAAAGCATATTTGTATGGTTCAAATATATTTTTTTTGTTCAAAAGCTCTTTGATTTTGTCTGTAATTCTAAATATTTCAAAAATATTTTTCTGTATAGTTTTTTTATCCTTGTAATAATACTGAGCATCCGGATTAACAATTATAGTTCTGGCATTAAAAAGTGTTAAAAAGAAGAAATACTGTTTTTCAAGCCCAACTATGCTAAAATCTCCGAGTGACTTTAGAAATTCTTTCCTGAAAATTTTGTTCTCGCAGCAAAAATTTTCGTTAAACGGGTTTGCGTTATCTAGAAAAGTATGTTTGTAGGATTCATCACTAATGTTTTTCCAAGCCCTTATGTCAAATACAAATTGCGGTTCAGTTGTTTTTAGGCCTAATTTAGAGCCGTTAAATATGTATATATCGGGTTTATGTTCGATACATGCAAATTTTTGGTAAAGCGAGAGTGATAAACGGCTGTCGGGATTAATGAAATGTATATACTCTCCTTTTGCGGCATCAATACTGCTGCAAATCTCAAATTCTTCAAATATTTGCAGTTTTAAAGAATTACTGCATTCTTCAGAAAGATTTGTTTTTTCGGGTATAATTACTGATATCAGCGGATTATTCATGCTCTTCCCTTTAAATGTGTTTCAAAATGTCTAAAATCACGGTAACTCTTGTTGAGTATTGTTTGATACGCATAATAAATATTTTTTCTTTTTAGAATATTCATATCGTATTGGGAAAAATCGATATTCCCGTATGTTTTTTGAAGCAGATTGAACATTTCTCTTTTTGTACTACCAGAGGTTTCCAGGGCTCTGACAAGAGAGCTTTCCATCTGGCTTACAAGCAAAATTGTTCTGTATTTTTCGAACTTTCCTGACGCTTCAAAAATTTTAGAAATAATTTTATTGATTTCAAAAATATCAATAAAGTTTTTACCGGCGTCTGACATAATTGAACTGGATGATTTTCTATAAAAATATAGCGGTTCAAGGTCATAAGATATTTTTTCTGCATTAAGCCAGCATTGAGCAAAAAATGGTAGATCTTCAAAGATTAACCCTTCTGGAAATGAAAAATCTTTGATGAAAGATTTTTTATACATTTTTGCCCACGCACTGAAAAGCATTTTTAAATAGAATTCTGCTCCTAAATCTTTTTCGCAGAAAACAGGTGTTTTAATATGAGTGGTAAATTCTTTTTTGTTCGGGAGTTCCCATAATGAAATCCCCTGGGGCAGTATCTGGTACGCGTATGAAAACATAAAATCACTGTCATTTTCAGACATATTTGTATGCATCTTCTCAAGAGCTGCAGGTGATAAGAAATCATCTGAGTCTACAAAAACGATATATTCTCCATTTGCATGCCTCATACCGGCATTTCTGGCAGCAGATAACCCTAGATTTTTCTGTGAAAAAATTTTTATACGTCTGTCCAGCTTTGCGTATTGCCTGAGAATATTCAAACAGCTATCTGTCGAGCCGTCGTTTATGCAAATTATTTCAAAATCATCAAAAGTCTGGTTAATAAGGCTGTCCAAACAGACATCCAGATACTTTTCAACATTGTATACAGGAACAATAACAGAAACCTTAGCCATAAATTTATTATATCAGATTTGTAAATTTTTGTAACACTTTACCTGTTAACCCTAAAGTTTTAGAAAATTATGCCGTTAATACCTATATAATGTAACATTTTGAATAAAATGTTACATTATCATATTTTGATTGTCATAAACTTTATTTATTAAATTTTTTACCGGCAGCTTGTTCTATATTTTATTAGAATAAGCTTTGTGCATTGGTCTGAATATAGCGGTATTCCTGAGAATGTAACATTTTATTCAAAATGTTATGTTCTCAGGAAAGGAGAATGATGGACATAAATCAATATAGTATTTATACGACTGTTTCTAAAAATGAGAATAAAAATCAGGATGACATGGAAAAAGCATCAGAAATAACCGCAATGCTTCATAAGTTTGATAATGCAGAAAATGCAAAAGAATGGCTTAAAGAAAATTTTCGGATTTCCGGTGATACAAAAAATTTACCTATAGCATACGGCGTAAGCATTACTACAAAGTCCAACAAAACATCATTAAACGTTATTGTGCAGCAAAAGAATAAGATAATGACATTTAATTACAGCAGTCAAAATAAGGAGTAAAAATGAAGGCGACATCATTAGAAGTATTTCAACCAAGAATTGCGACAGACAATTCATCTCAGACTTCCCGAACCACCGAAAGTAGTCAGCAGAGCAATTCAACATTTAGCTTTGAAGATTTGTTAAATGTACTATTAGAAGATGGATTTAATGCACTACTAGACAAATTAAAAGAATTGAAAGCTAATGGAATAATCTCATCAATAAAAATTGTAACAGACGCAAGTACTGGAAAAACTACTATTAGCGGAGAATATGATGGGGTTGAATTTGAATTTATTGGAAATTTAAAGAGCAATAATGAAGTGCCTGATGTTAATCAACCAGATCCTGAGCCAGACCTAGAAACTAATAATACAGATGGCCCAGCAAGTATGGACGGAGTTAATGGAGAGGAGGACACTCCTACGCAAGCTACTCCGGAGTCAGAGTCGGAAACAAAATTAACCACGGTTTCAGATGCTGCATCAACAATTCAGAACAAGATTTCTACATACATTACAGGCTCTGAAATCAACATGTATGCAAAAATTTACTCAAAAATTCATACTGAATTCGGGCTTGATTCTAATGGCAAGATAATCTTCCAGGAATCTTCAACCCAGGAAGTTTACGATTACCTCAAAGATCAGATTGTTACAGACATGACAGAACAATACCCTGAGGAAGTCGCAGCACTAGGTGGAGCCGAAGGACTTGAAAGAATTTTACAGGCAGCATGGATTGAAACTTACAGTTCATTCAATTCTTCCCAGAGCAACGACACAAAAGCTTTTGTTAATAAAGTTGTTGCTAATCTGAAAACTATCCTTAGCAAAATCAGCAATAATCAAGATTTATTAGAAGTCTACACAGGAAAAGCAAACTATGCTGATAAAACCCTCACAACAGGACTGTCAAATTATTCCAGAAGTTCTGCAATAACATACTCAAATGGAGCGGTATTCACTGACGGTAGCGTTCATATAGATGACAACGCTTCTGACAAATTATATCAGCAAACAATGACAGATTTGTTAGAAAGATTAAAAGCTAAGTACCCTGATTTGAGCGAAGCTGATATTGAAAAGCTGTTCCAGCAGGCACAGTTAAACGCACTCCGGAACTGCGTAAATAACACAGCAGACTGTCCTTACGGAACTGATAATGGAGGCAATGACAGAGTATATGATGCAAAACTAGACTGGGGCGGTAAAGACAGTCGAAAAGGCGACAAGAACAAAATCCTGATGCAAGAGTTGGTACAGCTTGTACTCTATAACTTTGATAAGTTGATGTATGCAAACCCTGCCGGAGCAAAAGATACAGACTCGGTGGTCCCAGATAACATAAAACCGGCTGTTCCAACTTTGAGTAATGAAGAAAGCAATACAATCAAAACCGCTGCTTCTGAGATAAAAAATAAAATATCAACATACATTACGAGTTCTGAAATCAATATGATGTCAAAAATTTATTCAAAAATTCATACTGAGTTCGGGCTTGATTCTAACGGCAAGATAATCTTTCAGGAAAGCTCTACAAAAGAGGTTTACGATTATATGAAAGACCAGATTGTTACTGATATGACAGAAAGGTATCCTGACTTTGTCGAGGCGCTTGGCGGTTCAGACGGACTTGAAAGACTATTGCAAGCTGCATGGATTGAAACTTATAGTTCTTTCAATTCTTCCCAGAGTAACGATACAAAAGCTTTTATGAACAAAGTTGTTTCAAATCTGCAAACTATCCTCAGTAAAATCAGCAATAATCCTGAGTTGTTAGAAGTTTACACAAGTCATACAAACTATACTGACAAGACTTTGACTGACGGGCTTGAGAATTACAAGAACTCATCCGCAATAACATATTCAGATGCCGATATCTATATGGATGGATCTGTACATATCCAAGATACTCAATCTGACAAGCTCTATCAACAGACAATGAGTAGCTTACTTGACAAATTGAAGGCTAAATATCCTAAGCTTGATGAATCAGTAATTGCAAAACTCTTTAAACAGGCACAGGTTAATGCTCTCAATAATTGTGCAAACAATACAGCAGACTGTCCTTACGGAACTGATAATGGAGGTAATGACAGAGTATATGATACAAAGCTCGACTGGGGTGGTAAAGACAGTCGAAAAGGCGACAAGAACAAAATCCTGATGCAAGAGTTGGTACAGCTTGTACTTTACCACTTTGACAAACTGCTTTACGCGCAGGCTGCATAAACTAAGTTGAACAGTGACTAAGTAATTATGTTATGAAGTGACTGCACACTGTCAACCTTGAGTAAAGCTCAAGGTTGACAGCTATTCTTAGCAAGCTCCACAAGTAATTATCTTAACAAATATATAACAGTGTTTTATTTCTGTCTTTTCTAATAAGGTAAAGGGGGGCGTCAAACTTGTAGAAATACTTGAAAAATTTTCTAGTATATTGTAAACTTATTGTACAAAAGCTAACCCAGAATATAAGTACAATGATTTTAAAAAGACCCCAAAAACCAAAGAGAGTAAGCTTAAAAGGTGCTGTGCAGATTAACCGCAACAGTTATTTTGTCTATGCTGACGAGGGCGGCAAAATGTTTCTGAAAAACGGAAACGACGAACGTTTGCAAAAAGCTGTCGTAAAGAATATGATTGCTCTTAATCCTTCAATCAGCGGGCTTTTGAAAAAATATAAAATAAAGCCGTCTATTGATACAAAAACTCTTAAAGAGTTGACAGGCGGTCATATGAATGAAACCTGCAATGTTGCAATGGGTGTTTATTCATCACTTTCGGAAGCTATGCGTATGGAAGTTGATAAGAGTAAGATAAAAGAAGCTTCAATGCTGCACGATTTAGGAAAAGTTTTAATACCTTCTAAAATCCTGAATAAGCCTGCAAAGCTTAATGTAAAAGAGCGTGAAATAATGAATATCCATTCAACTCTAGGGTATGAACTGCTTAAGACACAGAATATTTCTGCCGAAACTCTGGAACTTATTAAATATCATCATCAAAACTTAAAACATACAGGAT
>ULRY01015874.1_pt1 | contig 25685 bp, 50 predicted proteins | sample 1955941 | NCBI WGS metagenome assembly ULRY01 (sample SAMEA4835696, study PRJEB28245) | human gut metagenome | biome: gut microbiome; material: fecal sample | place: Denmark | collected 2008 | reverse complement strand
TGCACTCAGCAGGCTCTTGGCCGCCTCCAGATGCGCAAAGATGGCATCCCTTCTCTGCACATTATACAGCGGCCTGCTCTGTGGGTCAGTCCCGTGTCCTGCGCCCATTCCCAGCTGTCCTCAGCCCTTCATCTTCCTCGACACAAAAATTATACATCTCTTCCCAAAGCGCCAAGATGCTTTCGCCATAACCCTTACCAGGAACCGCCCAGCGGCCGTTCAGCCCAGTCCACTTGTTGCCTGCGGCGCCTCTTGCCACCAGTCCAAACCGAGGATCAGCGCCTCATCATTGGCATACGCCTTCAGGTGCTGAATCTGCGCCCGAACGCCGAGCCTTGCGCCCTTCCCCACTGGACTGTTATTGGTGGCGCCAATGCCTGCAAAGTTGTTCTGCTCGGGAAGCACCTGAACCAGCCAGTCTCCTTAATACTTTGGCAAAAAGCAATGTCGCCGCGGATGCCTTCGTTGGCGCCTTCCTCGAGAAACAGATCGGCCAGCTCCAGTAGAGAAACGCTCTGCTTTGCTTTGGTATTGAACCACTCAACCATGAGGGCTGGCGTAATCTCGGTTGGAATGATGCCGGCGATCACATTGTTGGTATTTTGAACAACCTCCGAAGAATGGCTATTAAGCCACTCACGATGTTCTTTAGCATCGCGCCATACCCTCCTACAAAATTTTGCAATAGAGTGACTATCACTCCGACGCACAGGATAAGACAGCCATCTGAACGCCTTTTGAAAGACTACAAAAACCCCAAGAGAGAAGTGCCGCCGGACCAATAACCATAGCGCATAGTATTAACGCCGCGGCCCTTCAATGACCACCACAAACTCTTAATCATAGCTGTTCCTCGTTTCTCTCAGAATATCATTGCGAGATAAATCAGCCACTGAGAGGCGTTCCATTTGAATGCCGCCAACCGCAAATGTCGTAACATAATGAATGGCCATTACCAGTCCTCCTTGAAGCTCTGAATCAGAATGCCAAGCACGATAATCATACCTACGCCGCAAGCGGCCATCACCAAGCCCCAGATGAAAAATAAAATGTTCAACATAATTTACCTCCAAAAAAGAAAGAAATGAATGAGCGCCGCCAAAGCGCCGACAGTGATTACCAGGCTGGCGATAACAAGGATTACAGGCATCAATTTTGCAACAGCAAAACAAAGATCGCCAAAAACTTTCATTTTTACCACCTATCAAAAAGAAGTTCATAAATAAGGAAAGTCAAACCCCAAACGAAAAAGCAGAGGAGGGCGAGCAGCGCAACGGCTAAGATTATAAACGGGAAATTCATTAAAATACATACCACGCCGCAAAGGAGTGCTATTGCAAGGACAAGACTGACGATTACTTTTATGGCTTCAATCATACGATTGCTCCTTTCCTATTTTCTATCTATATTATACCATAAAAATATTTTTATGTCAAACTACTGGGGTAGCGAGAAAATTTTATTTTTAATATTATAAAATTAGATATTAGATAGAATATGAAACGCCGGCCAGGTGTGGAAAGGAGGAGAAGGCGTTTGGCTGATAAAAAAATTAGAATAGAAGTCGAAATTGGCCCTTAGGGAGGCTTATTAAAAAATGGTTCATATTTTTATGGGGCCCTAAGGGATGAGGTCATAGAAGCATTGGGTGGCGTTGAAAAAGTAAAAGGAGAATTAAGAAGTACTAAACAAGAAGTTTGGGTAACTGCATCAAATATTAATAAAATAATAGCTTCTTAGTTAGGAAATTATTTTGAATATGCTACTTATGATGCTTTAATGAAAATTATTAGTGCTGATCCTGACGTCGATAAAACAAAAACTAATTTTGCAAGTTTAAATGCAGAAGGTAGAAAAAATTCTATTCTTACACTTCTTAGTAATTTTATTTCTCAATCAAGGTTAAATTAGTTTATTTAGTAGGCAAATGCTTAGGCACACCAGGGTGCAGCTTTATTTTGGAATGACTATCGAAAAAGATTTATAAACAATAGAGGAAAAATAGAATAGAGTATTGAGCTAGAATGGCTTGGAGGAGGCGGAGGCATTGGAGATTTAAAACTAATTATTGGTGATGTTGTATGGATGATAGAGTGTAAATATTATAGCGCTTATACTGCTAATACTACAGGTATTCATTATTTTAATTTATCTGATGCGAGGGATAATTTTAAAATGTCTTTTTGGAAATTTTTAAAACAAAAAGGTCATCCTTATTGGTATTCACGAATACCATCTCAGAAAAACACTTGGTATAATAATATTACAAAAGGAGGATTTTGGAGCTGGCTAAAAGCAGAAGCCTCAGATTTAGGTAGTGATAATGCTGCATTATTAAGTTATTTGTTACAAAAAGGCCAATAGTATGAAGTATTAAAATATTGGCAGTCTAAGGGAGCGAATGTAACTACTGGAGGGCGAGGAATTATCACGGGAGTTAAATATTCGGCTTCTACTTAGAATCCAAAAATAACAGTAGATATAGATTTAGACCAAGTAGTGAGTAAATTAGATGTTGCTATTTAGAAAAAATAGGCATAGATAGAGTTTTTCAAAAAAGAAAAAAAGAAAAAAACATTAATAGGATCTGCGTCTTTACCTACTGAGACTTTGGAAACAATCAAAAATAATAGTATTGATGCAAAACCATCAGCAGATGGAGAAGGATGGATTACCCATCTTGCCTTTATTTTATAGAGAGATATGCTCTCTCCATTTCCAATTCAATAATTTAGTAAAAGGAGGGCCTTATAATGGCTATCAACAAAATCAACTTAAATAGTTTTGGTAACTTACCTGAAATTGAAATTAAGTATCTTCAAAAAGAGGGTTAGGTAATTACCATTCAAACAAAACTTCCATATGAAGAAATTTTTAATTTGATCCAATGGGCGGTAAATCTGACTTTAGGAGATCATTCTTTTATCAGTGAACCTTTAAGAATTGTTATTTAGGATTTGGCTATTGTTAAAGGTTTTACCAATATCAATTTAGATAAGATGGATTTGGTTAATTGTACCGCACGAGATGTATATGAAATTTATGATATTTTGATGGGACATGATATTATAGAGGAAGTTAAGAATTTAATTAACGGGAAATAGTTAAAGTTTTTTGAAGAGACCCTTCAAAAAACTTTAGTAAATATTACCGCTTATCGAACTAGTGCTGCAGGTATCTTAGAAAAATTACAGGATGATAAAATGGCAGAGATTATGCAAGCAGATGCTTTAAAGAATTTGTTGGATAATGACAAAGATGTAAATAAGATAATTGAAATGTTCCAAATGATGGGAAATTAGATTTCAGAAAAGACAAAATAATTTAAAAAGGAGGGGTAAGAATTGGCTATCACCTTTTAGATAGGCTTTTCCGCAGACACAAAATAGTTTGAGTCTTAGTTAAGCCGAATAAGAAGTGAAATCGAAGCCGCTTTCAAAGCTCCAACTGCTGGTAAGGGAATGAGTGACGAAATTGCCGCGGCAGTAAAATAGGCTCAAATACTTGAAACGGCGATGAAAAAAGCCACTACTGACAAAGGGCTTTCCTTCCGTAGTTTAAATAGTGAGTTATAGAAAGCGGGTACAACTGCCACCGAAATGGTAGCAACTTTAGCAAAAGCGGGGCCTGCTTTTGCTGGTTCTTTAGATTCATTTTTAACTGCCTTTGCGACCGCAGATAGAAGTTTAATTAGTATAAGTAGTAAACTTAAAGAAATGCAGCGAGTAATGACACAATCAATTAAATTCACTGCTGCTGCACAAATCCAGCAATTTGTTTATGGACAAGTTTAGGAAGCTATTTCTTGGGTAAGAGAATTAAATTCAGAATTAAATACCATAGCCATTGTCTCTGGTAAATCGGCAGAAGAAATGAATAAAGTTTTTGAATCAGTAATAAAGAACTCTAAAGAACTACGAGTAGCGGCGGACGATTATGCTTATGCCGCACAAATTTTCTACCAATAGGGCCTTGGAGACGAAGAAGTTGAACGTCGTTCTTAGATCACAATAAAAGCAGCTTAGGCGGCAGGGTAGTCTACCCAAGAAATGTCACAATAGTTAACTGCTGTTTGGAATACTTACAATATGCAGGGTGAGCAGCTTGAAAGAGCAGCTTCAGTCGGTGCACGTATGGGTGCTGAAACAGCGGTTGAATTTAAAGACATTGCTACTGCTATGCAAATTTCTGCTTCTGCAGCTGCATAGATGAATGTTGAATATGATATGCTGGCGAGTATCATTGCTACAGTTGGTGATACAACTCAGCAATCAGCTTCAGTTATTGGTAATGCTTACAAGACAATTTTTTCACGTTTTGATCAATTAGTATCAACAGGGACCGATGGAGAGGTTACTTTAGGTAGAGTATCATAGCAATTAAGTGATTTAGGCGTTAAAATTCTTGATGCTAATGGAGATTTAATTCCATTAGGAGAAACTATTTTAGATTTAGGTAACCGTTGGGAAACATATTCATAGAAATAGTAGATTGCTTTGGCAGAAGCTATCGGTGGAACAAGACAATTAGGTTAGGTTCTTGCGCTATTTAATAATTGGGATAAATTTATGGAAAATTATGAGTCTGCTTAGAGTGAAGTTGGATCAGAAACTTTAGAAGAGCAGTATCTCACTTCATTAGATTCTTTAGATTCTGCTATGACTAATTCCGCAGAGGCTTGGGGTCGAGCTTTTAGCAATATTTTCCAAGAAGATATGTTAAAAGGATTTTATAATGGTCTTGAAGATATAGGAAATACTGTTGGAACTATTTTAGAGAGTTTTGGCGGATTACCAGGAATTTTAGCGATAATCGGCGCTTATTTATCTAGAAATATTTTAACTGCTGCCGTTAAAGTACGCAATGAATTTAAGACATGGAAAGATTCTTTGACTTTTGAGAATCAGTTATTATCTGCAGATAGACAATTAACTGATATGAAAGCTAAAGTTGAATCGGTTCATTTTAACGGACAAACATCAGCAACTGCTTCTCAACAAAGTATTATAAATAATTCTTATGATTAGTAGAAATTAGATTTAACCGGACAAATTACGCAAGCTACGATTAAATTAAATTCTATCGAAAAGAATGGAACCACAGAGACAAAAAATAAAGTACAATGGTTGCGAGAAGCTTTGGCAACATCTTAGCAATTAGGATTAGAGGCAGTAAATAATTTAAAAATTGTTCAGTAGGATGCTAAGCAGCAAGAAGTTATTGTTCAAGGAATGAGAAATCGAGCAAAGGTGCTTAGAGAATTAGCCAGCAAGCAAAATGATCCAACTGAATCAATAAAGACTTCTTTTGAAGCTAATACTTTAGAAAAACAAGCCGACTTAATGGAAGATATGCTAAATATTTAGCAAGCAATTTCCAGAGTTGATAATGATGGAGTAACAGCATTTTCTGAAGCAGTTGGAAAGATGGGAGACGATTTAGTTAGTTTTAATCCAGAATTTGAAACTTTTGGCGAAGAATTAAAGACTTTAAGTTAGAATATATAGAATGATGGTTTAAATGGTTTTGTTGATAATATGGGCACCTATGCTTTAGAATTAGATGCAATTATTGATAGTATTGACGGAACTGATGCCGCCAGCGTTAGATTAAGAAATAGTTTAACTTAGTATAGATCTTAGATTTAGAATGTAATAAGTTCTTAGCAACAATTAAGAACTGCTTTACAAGATACTACTAATTTCGCAGGATAGATTGATGCTGCTTTTAAATTAGCTGGAACATCTGCCGCTCAGTTTGGTCAAACTCTATTGACTGCTTTTTCTAATGCGGCAATGTTAGGAATGCAGTTAAGCGCTCTTTGGAACACTTTGAGTAGTGGAGAAGCATCTTTTGGTGCAATCGCTATTCAAATTGGATTATTACTTCCTTCTTTAATTGCTACCGGAGCGTAGTTTATCGCTCTATATAAATCTTTAACCGCTGCTTTAACTACGTTAGGAGCGGAAACTTTGGCCACTAAAGCAAATGAGAAAGCAAAAGAAGATTTAACAAGAGCAACGAATGAATTAGCCGCAGCGGAAGAAAGATTAAAAAATGCGTAGAAAAATGGAGCTAGTTAGCAGACTATTGACGCCGCTAAAAATGAAGTTTAGGCAAAAATGAGACAAAAAGAAGCGGCTTAGAAAAATTGGAATGATATAGTTGGGAAAACAGCGGCAAACAGTAGTAAAAAAGACTTACTTAAAGGTGGATTATCCGGTCTTAAATAGGGCGCCGCTCAAGGACTACAAAAAGTAGTTTCGCTGTTGACAAAAATCCCGCCTTAGGCAGCAATTGCAGTAGCAGCCGTGGCAGCAGTTACAGCCGCTGCAGTATTTGCTTATAATGAATGGAAAAATGTTTAGCCTGAAGCCCAATTAAAAAAGGCAAAAGAGGCCGCTAAGGGATTGGCTGAAGCTGCGGCAGCGGCCAAAGAGGAAGCTGATAATTTAAGAACTTCTATTGAATCTTACGATTCTGCAGTAACTACTTTAAAAGAATGCGAACGCGGGACCGTAGAATGGAATGAAGCTTTAGTTGCAGCTAATCAATCAGCCTTAGAATTGATTAACACTCTTGCAGATGCGAATATAAATATCGAAGGATTGTATGAAAGAAATGAAGATGGTCTTTTAGCAATCAATTCTGCAAGATTAGAAGAAGCATAGGCTTAGTTAGATTAGCAAGCTATGGGCGCATCTTTTGCATCAGCCGCAGGAAGAGCAAGAGTAAATGAAGCTCAAAGAAATGTATAGGGTAGAGATATAGCGAGAGATATTAGTGGAGTATCAAGTGATTTTTGGTCTGGTGTTGGTGCTTTTATGGGTAATGCTCTTGTGCCTGGTCCAAATATTTTTGATAGTAATGCCGATATTCAGAATAAGATAGATCGTTATTTGGATGATTTATTAGCAGCAGATGGCCCAGAAGAATTTTAGAAGGCTATGTTGAAAGCAGGAATTGAGGTTACTAACTTTAATGCAGATATCCAAGATATTCAAAATGCAGTACAAGAATATGGGGCTTCTTTAAACAATGCGTCTCAATAGTTAGAGGCAGCAGCAAAAGCGACTGTTGACTCTATGATTGGTGATGATTATAATGATGAAGTTAAAGATTTATTGGGAGAGTCAGTAGCCAGAAGATAGGAAAAATTAGATGATTATTATTTGGCAGCATTTGATTCTTTCTCTAAAGCAGATCCTTTTGAAGAAAGTAATGCTTTATATAATGATATGATTTAGGCATATAGAGATTATATGGGAGATCAATCAATTGAAGCCGCAGATAATTTTGCTAGAGGAACAGATACAAACAGAACTTTTGGATTTATGATAGATGGAGAATTAAAAGAAGTAAGGGCAGAAGAGATGGCCTCTATTATGGCTTCTCAAGAAGCTCTTGAAGGATTAGCTTCATCAGCGGAAAATTTGAATAATATACTCGTTAAATTAGGAAGAACTGCTGAAGGGGAAAATATCAAAAATGTAATGCTAGAAGGAAATATGAATACCGCTACTTCTGGTGAATTAATTTAGAATTTTGATGGCGGAATAATGCAAGATTATTTCGGAGCAGAAATGAGCGCAGGATTCTTTGAAACTTGGGACTATTTAAAATAGGCTTTTGGTAGTACAAAAGAAATTAGTGCCGCCGCGAAAGAAATGGGTATGGGATTATTTGAATTTATTCGCTATATTTAGGATGGGGTTAATGCTTCTATTGATACAATGCAAGAATTAGGCAAAGATATGGGTGAGACTGCGAGAACTATTTTTGAAGGGATTGATGTTTCTAATATTGACATCGGAGGGCAAGAAGCTATAGCAGAAGCAGTTTCTTCAACTTATCGGTCTAGTGGAAAAGAAAGTGCCAATTATTTAAGTGAAATTTTTAAAGAAGCAGGCGATGACGCCGGAGAAGTTGCTAAAATTATAAATAGTATAGATTGGACACAGAATGATGCAATGTATTAGGTAAATTAGGCGTTAGAAGAATAGGGCATTTATTTAAATACATCAACAGACGCTTGGAGAAATTATTCTTTTGCTGCTCGCGAAGCGGCGATTGCAACATAGGATGTTAATGATAGATTAGAAACTTTTAAACAAAATCTAAAAGATTTTAAAGATGTGACATCAGATATTGAATTTGGCACAGTTATTTCAGACGAAGACTATCAAAATTTAGTTGAATATAATGAAGCTTTGTCTGAATTTTTTATTCAAACAACAGATGGATGGAAAATGATTTCTGAAGATACCGCAGGATTCTAGTCTTAGGCTGCTGGAGTAGTTGGTAGTCTTTCAGAAATGAAGGATGAATTAAAAGATTTCAACAGAATAGGATCGATGATGGATTTTTCAGAAGACGGAGGGAGAGCAGGAAATTATTGGGATAGATATGATTCCGAAGGTAACAAGAAAGATACTTTGACTTTGGCCACTTAGTCAAATAATCTCGCTGGAAGAGAACGTTTTGCTGGTGCTCCGATTGATGCCGCTTTTGAATATTTTGGATTGGATAAGGGAGCTTTTGAAGAAGCCACTTAGTATATTATTGATAAATAGAATGAAATCAAAGAGGGAACTATTACAGAAGAAGATTTAGCAGAAGATACTTATTATTAGGATGCTTTAGCAGATATGGAGTTATTTTATGATAAGGCCGCTCAAATGGGAGAGCAATATTCCGCGGGAATGTTTGAAGAAACTCGTGCAGAAGAAATGTGGGTAGACGCAATGGTCAGTAGTATCAATGAACTTGGTGGGGCTTTGGCTTCAGGAGCTATCAGCGCGGAGACTTATAATAAAACTTTTGCATCAGTTGTTTAGAAATAGGCAGAAATGTATGATTTAGATTATGAAGATGTCGTTGATTAGGCAAACGCTTTAGCAGATGCTTATGAATTAGATGCTGAAGCAGCTTCTGAATTAGCGATTCAAAACCAAAGAATGAATAAAGGAGTTTCAACTTTAAGCGAAAATTGGGAAGATTGGTAGAAAATTTTGAAAAAAGCTGATAAAACTAATATGGATTATATTGATACCGTTTAGGAAACTACAAAAGCGATTGCCGACCTAGTAGGAACCTCTGAGGATTTGGAACTTTCTGAAGAATTTTTTGATAGTGCTGAGAATATGGAACTATTAGGAAAAGCTGCTGAAGGCGATGCCAAAGCTATAAATGAATTGGGGACCGTAGTCGCCCAAGATTTGGTTAAATAGATTGAAGATATTCCAGAAGAAGGAGTATCTTTAACAATAGATACTGGAGAAATAATCAATATTAGTTAGGATTAGTTTAATACAGCCAGAAGCAATGTACTCGCAGGATTGCAAACATTAAGAACGGCTATCGCAAATGGTTCAATTGGTATTGGAGATCCTTTATCTAATGCTTTAGGAAATACAACAGTTGACTGGGCGACAGATTTAAATACTATGGCGATGGCAACTTAGATGTCTGTTCAAGAAATGAATGATATTCTAAGTTCCGCTGGAGTTTAGGCAAATGTTACCGTTGCTCATGTGCCAACTAAGGTAGAAGTACCAGAATATACTACTGAAGAAACAGTCGAAAAAACTGGCGGAGGTATCTTATCTGATTTTGGACTAGTTCCTGCAACATATAGAAAAACTTCTAAAACTTATATTAGCGGACATAAAAAAATGGATAGCTATATTGATGTAGCTTAGATCGATATGGGCGAAGATGGACAATCTCCAGATATTAAATATATTGGAGGAGGAAGTGTTGCTCCTTCTTCAGTAAGTACTCCGACAACAAGTGGAAACGGTGGTGGAGGCGGCTCTAAATTTAAACCAGAGGAACACGTTGATGAGCAAGATAAGGTACATGAGCGTTATGAAAATTTAACAGAAGCTCTTGAAGATATGACTCGTCAACTCGATCGTTTTTCTGATGCCGCGGATGACGCTTGGGGAGCTGCTCGTATCCGTCAACTTCGTGGATATAATGCTCAAATTTAGCAAATTGCAAGAACTTAGAAACAATTAATTGAAGAAACTAAAGAATATTATAAAATAGATAAAAATACTTTAATGGCGGATGCTAATATTGCTTCTATGGCTCTTTGGAATCCTGGCGAATATGGCTCTCTCGCAAACCCAGAGGATATTCGTCGTTGGATTGACGAAGAGATAGCCGTAGCTACTGCAGGAATTAATGCAGAAATTGATGCTTATAATGCTCGTGGCGTAGACGATCAAGATGCTCTTGATAAGGCGAAGGAGCCTTACGAAGATCGTATTGAGTATCTTGAAGGTTTAAATGAAGACCTTGACCAAATGCTTGAAACAACGGATTTATTGTAGGACCGCCTTGATGAACAAATGCAAAATATCTATGACTGGATGGCGAATAAAGTTGAAGAAATGGAGTATAAACTTGAATTTAAATTAAGAATTGATGAAAGCGATTTTGACCGTCTTGAGAATCTTTTAGATAGACTTGGCGATACGGGAATTATACTTGGAGATAGTTTTGAAACTCTTTCTGATATGATGAGTAACATCATGACAGAATAGGCTCCTGCAGTATTTGAAGCAATCGACCGAGGCTGGCAAATTGCAAATAATATTGTAACTCCAGAAAATCAAGATTACTTTGAAGGTCTTTTTGGCCCAGAAGTGTGGCAGGAATATCTCGATAATAATGGCGGATTACCTGCTGAGATTATGGAGTTCTTACAAGATTAGAAAGACGCTCTTTATGATATGATTGACCAAGTAGTTGATTTGGCCCTTGAGCAATTAGACGCCATTTTTACAAAGATGGAGCAATGGTTTGAAAAATATGCCCGTTTAACAGATTAGTTAGATGTTGCTGTAACAAAAATGGACACTTTACAAGAAATTCTTGATTTTAAAGGAACTAATTATTTAACTGAAGGTGGTCGTCAAGTTCAAAGACGTCTTAATGAAGAGCGTATGAACGCAGCGGGGACCCAGGCCAAAATTGCAAAATCTCAGCTTGAACAAGCTAAGCAATGGGCAGCTACTGTGGAAGCAGAATATAATACAATGAAAGAAGCATATGATAACGCTTCTGATGAAGAAAAATCTGCTTTAGCTGGCGGAGTAAATGAGCTTTATCAACAAATGATTGAAGCTTAGGAACAGGTAACTGATTTTGAAGGTGAATTCGCAGAGTCAATCTCTGAAATCTTTAGTACTGCTCAAGACGTGCTTGAATAGGAAAAAGAAATGGCAAAAGCAAATATCTCCGCGACCATTGGCGGGTTATTCTCTGATATTGATGAAATGATGAATATGTATTCTGCCGTTGATAGTTGGTCTAATACGCACTTAGATGATTATGATAAGAATTATTTATTAGGTGATTTACAATCTCAATTTGATGAGGCAACAGAGAATATCAATGTTGATTCTTATGAAGGATTAGCGCAATGGTAGGAACAATTAAATAAGTATAAGGAAGATGGCCGAGACGTAACTTAGGAAGAAGTTGATTTGTTACAAAAGGCCCTCGACCTTGAAATTGCGAGAGCAAACTTTGAAGATGCACAAAATGCAAAAAATACTATGCGTTTGGCTCGCGATGCTTCTGGTAACTGGAGTTATATTTATTCTCAAGATTAGACTTCTTCTAATTAGGCGGATGAAATTGCAAGACTTGAATATGAATATAAAAAGGCTTATGAAGAGATGCAAGATTCTTTTGGCGAGAATATTATGGATATGGCTGGTCAAATGAAGAATGTGATTGAGAATATCAATTATCAGTTATATTTCTCTTCTGAACAATACCGAAAGATGATCGATACTCAACTTGATATGCTTAGTCAGTAGATGATTGCTTCTGGAGCTACTATTGAGCAAGTAACAAGTATTATGGGAACAGGAATTAAAAATTGGCAGTATGATTTCAGTCAATCAGCTGCAGGCATTGTAACTGATACCCAAACAATGGAAGAGATGATTGATAAATTCCTTGTTGCTCTCGTTGGTACTTCTGAAGGTTATATCCCTGGAAATACTTCTTCTGGTGGTTTCTATGGCGATTGGATGACTGCATAGAAAGATGTTGCTTAGGTAGTTAATGAAAAGGGCGAGGAAATTGGTGAGAAATTTGGCCTTATCCAAGAGGATATTGGCGGGTATATTGATGAAATTGTTGCTGGTGAACAAGGTTCTTTACATTATTTAAAGATTGAAACTCAAACTACTTAGGAATTTATGGATACTTATTTAGGATATATGGAAAATGATTGGTCAGATACAGAAGATTATTTAATGGGATAGATTGGCGAAAAAGGTGATACTCAGTAGGGAACTATTACTGGCGATATTCATTAGATTGACCAAGCCGCAGAAGAAATGCGAAATGATACTCTTGGGGAATTTGATGGTTTACTTACAGGCCTTTAGAACTGGGGTGTCAACTTTAGAAGTGAAGTATAGACTTGGATTGATAAATTAGAAGAATATATAAATAAAATTAAAGAAGCTGAAATTGCATCTGAAAAGAAGATGGATGATGAATCTTATGTAAACGAAGAAGTTAATAAAGTTGAAACTCAAGAACCCGCAAAGCCTTCTGCTCCTTCTAATACTGAAGATTCAAGTACAGCTAAAGCTGCCGCAGCTTATGAAAATGCAATGGAAATTTATAATAAAATTAACAGAGGACTATATCCAAATGGGGGAGCAAATCGTCGAGCCAAAGCTCTTTCGGAAGGATATACTGAAACAGAATACGAAATTGCTCAAGAGTTGATTAATAAAGTATACCCAGTAGCAAAACGAGGTTAGGGGATTCAATGGGACACTGCTGTGGCACAAATTAAGGCAAAATATTTTGCTTCTGGCGGTTTAGCTGATTATACTGGTCCTGCTTGGTTAGATGGGTCTTATTCTAAACCAGAACTTGTTTTAAATCCAGAGGATACCCAAAATATTTTAAGTACAGTAAAACTTATGAGAGAAGCTGTTGCTTAGAAGATAGCTGCTTTAAACGGACGCAATATTAGTGGAGCTGAGCTAAAGAGTTTCGCGGATAAAGCACAAACTATTGAATAGCAAGTGCATATTGAAGCCTCTTTCCCAAATGTTTCTGTTGCTGCAGAAATTGAACAAGCATTTAATGACTTAATCAATCAAGTAGCACAGTATAACATTAAGAAATAAGATTGAAAGGAGAAATACAATGGCAATCAATGTTCAAGGCTTTTATGATGCTATTAACAATATTGCTAATTAGCAAGTAAATGCCACGCCAAAAGATTTAACAATTAACGCTGAAATTGTTAATCTCTACAATGTAGATACTGGCGAATATAAAGTTGAGTACCAAAGTAATACTTTCTCCGCTTTCGCTGTCGAACCGACAGTAACTTACTCCCTGGGCGAGCACGTATACGTGCTCGTCCCTTAGGGGGATTTTTCGCAGAGAAAGTTAATTTTGGGTAGAGCTGTCGGATAGCTTTCTGAGAGTCAAACTCAAGATTTAACAAATTTTTATATTGATTAGGGTCCAAACTGGTATAGTGAAGAAGATCATACTTATTTACCAAATTATGAACCTCTTCAAATATGTGCTATTAGTGCTTCTTCTAAAAATGATTTAGTAAGGGATCCCACTAATTCCAAGGCACCTAATTATGAGGATTAGGGTTATCGCAGATGGTCCCCAGAAGAGATGAAAGAATATCGAGACCCTATGATTAGATATCCAGCTTCTTATATGTCAGAAGAAGAATTAGAAAGAGTAGATGCAGAATTTTAGAATTATGCGAAATTCTTTGAATATTTAAAAATTGGGGCAAGTTTTAGAACTTCTTTTTTATCTTCTCATTCTGCTGGCAAATATTATCTTGAAGCGACCTTTATTGCTAATAATCCAAAATGGGTACCAGAAGATGATCCTTTATATGATTTAAGAAAAGATGAAGACCCTTATATTTTTATTTCTTATAAATTAGGATTTGAAAATTTTAATGGCTCTCCTTATTAGATGCCAGTCTCTACACCTCAAAAAGCATATTATAAGATTGACCCAGGAGTATTAAAAGGATTATATAAAGTCTCGCTAATGCAAGATGGGTCTTTGGTTTGCGATGTTAAACCATCTTATGATGAAAATGGTAACTTAGTATATAGAGTACCAGAAGATAATGTTGACGATACAAATAATATTTTTGCTGAAGATATTGAAATTAGATTTTGCCGCAGAGTAAACCTTCTTGATACGCCTTATTTTGTATGGATTGAAATGCCAGAAGGCGATTCAGTTTATGCTCCTGATGGAGATAAGGTCGGTAAAGACTCTATAAATTTAGTTCCACATATGTATCACTACGCTCAAGAAATTACAGATTAGTGTAAAATAATGTGGTTTAGAGAGGATTTAAGTATTCCCGAAGAAAATAATCCAAATGATGGCGACAGAGATGAAGATGGTCGAGTATGGACGTTCTATACAGGCCCAGGATGGCGGCCTATTGAGCAATTTATTGACGGGATGCAATAGGATTATCGAATTGAGGACGATAATTCTTTGACTGTTAATATGTCTGCCGTTCCATGGCAATGGCGCTATAAATTAGTATGTCTATATAAAAACGCCGAAGATCATCCTTTTGGTGAAGATATAGCAACAGTAATTAGAGCAGATTCTAAATATGACTTATTTATTGAGAATTTTACAGATAAAGGTAGCAATAACGAACTTTTAAGAATTTCTGATAATAATGCTTTAGTGGGAGTAGATATAAACCCCGCAACAGGAGTATTTTATCCCGAATGGTTTGGCACTTGGTATATGCAGTTAGATGACAATAGTTATAATTTAATTGATCCTCCATATTTAAATGGCCCATTAAATATTTAGGCATTTTTAAGTTATGAACACGTGCTATTTAGAGTAGCTTGTTACGACCCAATGTTAGTAAATCCTCCTGATGGAGTATATGATATTACTACTATGCGCCAAGTAGAGGAAATCGGCTATTTAACTTATGAGCTAAATTCTGCTACTGATCTAGGGCTGCTAATAGATTGGGAAGGAACTAAATCTTTTAATTATACTGCTCTTGGTTAGGCTTATGATCACGTAAGTAAAAAAGAATATACTTTAGCGCCTAAACTCAGTTGGGTCCATGATATTTCAGCCTATGATTTACAACTTTATGCTCCAGATGGTTAGCCTCTTGGTTCAAGAACTTTCTATAATCCTGATTCTACAGTAACAGATCCTGCTACTCTCGCAGGAGTGGGTTATACCCCAGCTTCATCTATGCTAACTAATATGTATTAGGATAGTAATAACGTTCTTCATTTCAAAGTACGTCAAGAGTATGAAGCGGATAGAGTTGGAGGGGCCAAAAATACTGTTACTTGCCGAGTACATACAATTAAAGATGATATGTGGTATGAATCAAGTTGTGAAATTGTTTTTACAAAAGATGGTCAGCAAGGAACTCAAGGCACTGGATGGACGGCGCCACTTGATTTAACTAATTCAGTAGCGCATAGAACAAAAGTTGTAGATAATGAAACTGGAGAAACTACTGTCAATTCATCTCCTGCTTTTACTTTAAAACTTGGTTTTCCAGCGTTTCCAATGGTATTGCACGAAAGAGCGAATGAACCAGGGGTATATGATTAGGATCTAAAGCAGAACAGAATATTTTTACGTCCATTTGTAACTAAAGATGGAAAAGCTATTGAAAGCATTGCAGATATTGGTAAAGAAAGAGAACATTATAGATTAAAGATATATTGGGATGTTTCATTCCCCCAAAATGCTAAAAATCAGTATGCCGCTGGCGCCTCTTTCTTGAGAATCTGCGATCCAGAAACAGGAACCCCGCTCAGTGAACTTGGTGGATAGAAACAAAAGAGAATACGTCCTATTTTAAGTAAAACTGGTACAACACGAGAGCCAGGTATCCAAGCAATGACTACTTGGGCATATAATGACCCTAAGGCTCATCAATACGGCGCAGTTGAAATTCGATATGAGCCTGGCGCAGGTATGGATAGAGATATTGAATATGGACAAAAATTATATCATTCAGATTTAATGTATCGTTTTGTAGTAAAGTGTCAGGTTGATGTAGAAACTAATTTAGCTACTGATGTTATTACCAGAAAAATGGGCGCCACTATGGGCGAATATGAACAAGCATATGAAGAGTCTTATACATGGCATAGAATTAAATCTATAAATTCTTGGTATGCGGTAGATGTATTTATTGAAAATAATGGTGAGGCGAATCATTTTGACCCAAGAATGGTTTCTTGTAATTGGCCTTGGGACTTGTAGTATGATTCAAGAGGTAAAAACCCAGTAATTGATGCAGATTATCTTGAATTTTACTATGGTTTTTTCCCAGATAATGAAGTAAAAACAGAGGGACAGTATATTGATCCACTGGCAGATCTAACTCCTACTGTTCAAAGTATTTTTGAATCTCCAAATCCATTATTAAGTGATCCTAATTATGCAGCGAAATTTGAATCAGAATAGTAGTATCAAACCGCAATATCAGCGTTGCCTGAAAAAGTATTTAAGTTAAAACCTAAATCTACATTAAACTGGCAAGAAGGTACTGTTGGCGTTCTTCATGGATTTATTTAGAGTGATCCAGAAAAAGGAATTACTGGAGGAGAATTTTTTAGAAATCAGATTTATCATTGCAATACTTATGATAATGTTGACATAAACGGCTGGGATGGAGAAGGTATTGACATTAATGAAGAAAATGGCACTATTTTTGCTCCGACAATTGGCGCCGGTTTTAAAGGTCCCTTAACAAATACTTTTACTGGAGTTTTGATGGGAGTTAATACTGCATTTTTAAGAAAAGACGAATATGAAGATGAAAATGGGCAGAGTTAGTAGTACAGTATTCTTCAATATGATAGCGTCGCAGAAGAAGAGTTAAGAACATATCCTTATATGACCGGCATCTTCGGCTATCAATGTGGATATGCTTCTTTTGGTATCCTTGAAAATGGTACCGCTTTCTTCGGTCGAGCAGATCGCGGCGGTAGAATTATTATCGACGGTTATAATGCCACTATCTATGGAGGCGCTAATGGTTCTCTTGGTTCTCCAGAAATTGGAGATGATATGTGGAATAATATGCGTCTTACTTTTGTCGATTTAACTCATGCGACTTCTGGTTATGAAAATACTTATACCAATGAATATGGAATTATTACTAAACAAGATGATTCTATCTCAACTATTGAAGATGATGACCCAACTACTGCCGGTAATACTGGGGATAATAAACCAGTTACAACTGCTGTTCAAGGCATTCGCCAAGGATTTGATGGAGCTTATTTTGGCGATGGCGTGCAGAGAATGACAAATGGTACTACAAGTGAATTGCCAAGTTGGTATTAGAAAATTTGGGAAGAGGCTTATATCAAAGGCCGGAACACAACTCCTTGGTGGTTAAATTGGGGGAAATATGATCCACCGCCTCATGGTATAACCGCTGGCGATGCAGCATTGTTAGAATATCGAGGTCAAGAAGAATATTCAGATAATATGCGAAATTATTATTTGAATTATTGGCAGCCTAATTTAATGGATGTCCGAACAATGTTGAAAATTGGAGAAGATGCAAAAACTAAGAACTTAACTGGATTCGGCCCTTCAAGAGCTTCTACTACTCCTGCTATCGAAATAGGACAACATCCGACAGGGTTAATGCCTGGACTTTTACCATGGGGATCTTATGAAGATGTGTTCCAAGATCTATTTATTCCTGGCGATAGAAACTTTATGGTAACTTATGACGGTACGTTATGGGCAATGAATGGCGTATTCTTAGGTAACGTTATTGGTTCTAATATTATTGGCGGTCGTATTCAAGGCGCAGAAATTGGTATCGGAGATAGAGATAATGTCGATTTTGATGCAATTAGAGTTTTGGATAAAGATTGTAATTGGTAGGATTTAGAGCCGCCAACAACAAGAGGATTGAATTAGGACGAAATAGATAGTATTTATGGTACTTCTACTACTCAATCTGATGGTACTCAAATCGCCAGTAAATTATATCTCTGGGGCGGACAAATCGATTTAGGATCTTTCCATATTAAGGGATTAGATACAGATAGTGGCTATGGTGATTTGGTTCAGTTTGGACATTCCGATTTTGTTGGTCCTTCTCATTTTTATGGCAATGTTGGTATCGGGCCAAATCTCGGTGAGGGTCCTGATTCTTCAGTAGACCCAAGATATGTTTCTGATAGAGGAAACCTTTTCCAAAGCGGAGGCTATGCCGCTCTTGGTATCATAATGCCAGAAGATGACGTTACTTGGCACCAATTATTTGCCGGCGTTTCTGGAAATATGCAAATTGAAAAGGTATACTATGCTACTTCAGGATATGGCCCTGGTGACCCTGGCATTATTAATGGCGTTGGAGGAAGTATTGAACAAAGTGCAATGTTCTCTGTAAATACTTACGCCAGAGAGCCGCTTGGTAATAGAAGAAGTGATCCAGATGAAGACGCTTATGCCGGACATTTTTGGCCTATGGCTTTTAGATATTCTAACGCTTCTACCGATATAATAGATCAAAATGATGATCCATCTATGGCTGGTGTCCATGGATATATGACAACAATGGACATTTTTAAGTCCAAAACTTTTACTATTAGTAATGGTGTCGGTGGTCCCGGTCTTCCTGGTGGTGGATAGGCTATTGATGGAAGTAACTATTTTAGAGTAGGTCCTTGGGGATATGAATTTATTAGAGGATATATTTGTTATGGATGGCAAAGAGAATAGGATTCGGAAGCGCCTGCAGTAAATAGATTAGATGATAGTGGTTAGTATGGCGTTCGTGGAGTTATTGGCTTAGTAAATCGTGGCGGCGGAGGAGGAGCTACTTCTCCTGCAATAGGTATGACAAGCTGGGGCAATGCCGCAATAATCATGTCTTCTGATGAAAACTTTATGTTAAAAACTAAAAACTGGATGTCATTAAGAGCAAATGCTTCTGAAGATGATCTAAGAAATAATGATTCTGTAACTGAAACAAAAATCGAGCGGTCTGGTGGATTTTTGGCAGAACTTTCAATGGGTGCCGTTCAATCGACAACATTCCCATCACCTTCTGCAATTCTTAAAGTTCACTCAGCGGAGAAGAATCGTACTCATGCTCGAGCAATCCTATAGGTGGTTGACTGGAATGCTCCGGATATAACATCTTTAGTAGGAATGGTACATTCTGCAGATGCTCGTGCTGGTTTACAATTAGCACCAGATTATACAGATGATGGTTCTAAACCTGGTACTTATTTATATACCCGTAAAGAAGATATCCATATTATACGCTATCCAGATGGTACAGGAACTGCTTATTGTCAAGACTCAATAAATGTAACAGAAGGATTATTTAGAGAATCTGAAATCGTATTCTATGCTAAAGATAGAGTTACAATTGCTTGGGGTTCTGGGCAAGGCGCTCATACAGATCCAGACAGTTGGAAACACGCGGCGATTTTTACTGGCGATGGTATTCAAGTTATCAATGACGGTTCCGTCGAAGGTGGACCAGCGAAGCCTGACCCTGATCCCGGTAATGGCGGAGGTAATGGAACTCCTCCAACTCCTGCTACACCAGGCGATAAGAAATATTGTATTTATCTTGGAAATGTTGATAATGCACATGGCACCTCAGAAATTACTTGGCAAACAAACTTTGTTTCTATTTCTGGTAAACAGGTTTGGGTAGGTGGTGCAGATAATCAACAAGCTCATAATCCACGAAACTTTATGCTTTTTGCACAAACTTCAGTTGATATGCGAGGAGATTATGCTATTCCAGAAAATCAATTCCATATTTATGCTCGTTTTGCATAATAAAAAGGCACCCGTATTATACGGGTGCCTTTTTATTTTTTATATAAGAGAGAGCTAATTCGGTCAATTCCGACCTTGCGATTTTATTAGGCATTTTCCAGTAAAGATAGTTGTTTACAACTTGACTCGGTGTCGTTTTAGAAGTAGCTTTTCGCGGCTTCCAAAACTTGTCTCCATACCTACCGAGCATAATTTCGCCTATCTCGCTATAAATGATGCCCATATCGACCATACTAAGTAAGTCTTTCTCCATAGGACTTAAATATCGGTCGATACAATCCATTGACCATACATTCCAAAGGTGAGAATATGACCCAAGTGCTTTTCCTCCGCGGGAAGCTCTTTCGCTATCTCTTAGATTAGGTTCTTTTAGAATAAATCGCCAAACTTTAATCCAAGAATCTGGGAGTTTAATCCCGAATAATGACTTTTGACGTTTTATTTTCTGCCATTGAGTTTGGGTTAGACCTTTAACCCATTCTTCTGGTATCTAATCTATTGTTTGTAAGCACATATTTGCAGAAGCTTTGGAGTCGCTTGTTGGCGTTACGAGTTGGTCGATTTGCCATTGCTCAAGGCCATCATAGGCGACAATCTTGGGGTCATCGCACATAAGGGCAATCTCACCATTGCCGCTAATGATTGGATTCATTACAGGACTCCTTTCTTATTTTCTAACTATATTATAGCATAAAAATTTTTTTATTGCAACTTATTTTATTTAAGGTATTATAAAATAATTTTTATTTTGAACGATGAAGCAAAACCCAAGGCCATAGGGATCTATAAAGGATTTGCCTCGTCGGAGCAAAAGGATATTATAAAGGAGACATTTATATGAAAATTGACTTTAATGCGGTACGAGATTTGTACCGCCCAAATCAGCAAGCTGTTTCCAAAGGTAATGGAAAATATTTCTGTACTTGCTGTAAAAAGACTTTAGACGAGAAGCAATTTTTTAAGACCTCTCGTACAGACAAGCATCCTACTGGAGTGCTTCCAGAGTGTAAAACTTGTCTGGCAATGAGGGTTGATGATACTGACCCTATGACCTTTTTACCTATTCTTAAAGAGGTTGATGTGCCATACATTCCAAGTGAATGGCGTAAACTCCTTATGAAGAAAAGCGCAAAAGCTGGATCTATTGTTGGTAAGTATATCAGTTTGATGCACTTGAACCAATATAAGAAATATCGTTGGGCAGACTCTGAAGCCAAAACCAAAGAGGAAACTGAATCTTTACTCGCTGCCATGCGTCAAGAAACCGATAGCGAAAGTGAAGCAGAAGCCAAAGTTGAAGAAATGCTGAACTTTGGCGATATTGCGCCTCAAAAGCCTGCTCAAGCTATGGTTACTGCGCCAGATATGTCTGCGCTTTACGGCCTAACGCCAGAGACATCAAAGTATAATCTAACCCAAGAAGAAATCAATGAATTGAAAGTAAACTGGGGTGAAGACTATACTGAGGATCAATACCTCTATATGGAACAAATGCTTCAGGATATGATGGAGTCTTATGTCATTCAGGACCCAATCGCTATTTCAAATGCGCGCATGATTTGCAAGATGACTATGAAGATGAATAAATACGTCGATATTGATGATGTAGCTTCTGCATCTCAAATCGGCCGTCAGCTTGATATGTTCATTAAATCTGCAAATCTGGCGCCCGTATAGCAGAAAGACCGTCAGCATACTACTTTTGCTATCTCGCAGCTGGCTTTCTTGGTTGAGCGCGAGGGTGGTTTTATTCCAGAGTTCTATGTCGATCAGCCTAATGATAAGATTGATTAGGTATTGAGAGATATGCAAGAATATACTGAGTATCTGGTACGCGGCGAATCCAATATTGCTGAAATGGTAGAGAATACCGAAGCAATTTTGGCACAAGACCCGCTTCCAAATGCTGTTGAAGACTATGATGATTTCGCTGCTCTTGAGCGCGAATTGCTTGGCGATATTGCTGATATTGAGGAGGGACAAGGTAATGCCACTACCGATTAAGAAGAATAATCAAAACAATCTTCTTACGCGCGTAGTCAGCAAACAAGAAATCCTTGATAATATCGAAGAATATCGAAAAGCAATATCATTCTATCGAGCTTATCCAGATAAACTTGTTGATATGTATATTCAGGCGTCTGGAGAAGATTGTACTTTTAAATTATTTCCATACCAGCGAATCTTTTTGCGCGCGATGGCAAGATATAAGGATGTATTCTTAACATTCAGCCGTGGTACTTCAAAGTCCTTTATTGACGACCTTTGGAATATGTTGGAGTGTATTCTGTACCCCAATACAAAGTTGGCTATTGCGGCTACCACGAAAGGCCAGTCTGCGGCTATTTTGGAGTCCAAGGTTTCAGAAATTCTTACTCTGTTGCCAATCTTACGCTTCGAGATTAGAAAAACGGAGAAAGTTAAAGACCAGTTCACCATTTACTTTAAGAATGGCTCTCAAATGAGCAACCTTGCCGCCAAGCAATCCTCTCGTGGTTTGCGTTTTACAGGCTTAACTCTTGAGGAGATTATTGAGGGCGATCCTGATATTATTCAAGAAGTTATTATTCCTACTCTTGCCATTCAGCGTCGCGCAGCAAATGGTGAATTTAATAAAGCTGAGACTATTTCTCAGCAGAAAATTTGTGTTACAACTGCTGGGTTTAAAGATACTTATGCCTATCATACTCTGATTAGGACATTACTGCGTCAGTTGACAGAGCCAAATAAAGCTATTGTACTGGGCGGCTCTTATAAAATCCCCATTATTGCAGGATTGTAGAATATGGACTTTATTCGTCAGCAGAAGATGAGCGGTACATTCAATCCTACCTCCTTTGGGCGTGAGTATTTGAGCCGCTGGTCCAGTGGTTCTGAAAATGCTTACTTCGCGGCGGAAACATTTGATAAATACCGTTCTCTTCAAGAGCCGGTATTTGAGAGAGAAAAGAACCTTGGCAAAGGTGTAGATTATGTATTTGGCATCGACGTTGGTCGTTTCTCTGACCAATCTGAAGTTTGTGTGTGGAAATATATTCCACAAACAGGAACTACATCTACAAAACATCTTGTCAATATCTATTCTTTCGAACAAATGCACTTCGCCGAACAAGCGATTGAAATTAAGCTGCTCTATGAAAAATATCACCCAAGAGCAGTCGTCATCGACGGCGCGGGCGTTGGCGCCGGCCTAATTGATGAATTGATTAAATCCCAAGTAGATGTGCGCACCAATCAATTTTTGCGTCCTTGGGGAGTAGCCAATGATGATAAAGGCTACTACAATCAATTTAAGAGCGCGGATATGATTCCAAATTTGCTTTATATTATTAAGGCAAATGCTCCATTCAATACGGAAATGTATGCTAATTTACAAACACAGTTGACCACTGGTAAATTGCGTTTCCTTATTGATGAACGCCAGGCCAAGATGAAGATGGATGCCAGCCGCGCTTTAAAGTTCAAAGACATGACTGAAGACGATAAAGCAAACTGGATTGTCCCATTTATGCAGACATCTATTTTAAAAGATTAGATGATTAACTTGGAAGAGAAGCATGAAGGTGTAAATATTATTCTTGACCGCACAAATAAGAACATCAAGAAGGATAAAGTGTCTGCTATGGGTTATGCTCTTTGGTATATTAAAGTAGAGATTGATGATCGCGCTTTGATGCGTCAAGCAATCTCTTGGGACCAGGCTATGAAAATCGCTGGCCGCCGAGATGGATAGAAGTCTATGCGCTCTCGTATTACTTTAAAGGGTAATGGACAGTACACTTCTAATCTACGAAAGAGAAAGAAATAATTTTATTTTTGATGTTATAAAATACTTTATATAATAAAGCGATGACAAGGAGGAACATAAATGCCTTGGCAAGAAAATGACCATCCTTCCATCATGGAGCGAAAGGCAGCTATGCTTCTTGATTAGGGAGACATTTTGTATGTTACAGAATTTTCTTTCCCTGATTTAAAATCAGACCGAGGCATTCCGCTGCGCTTTGATTTTGCTATTTTTGAATCTCCAGAAGATATGGAAAAAGAAAGACCAAAATTTCTTTTGGAGATGCAAGGAGAATAGCATTATAAGCAAAAGTTTCAAACTAAGGAAGGCTTTGCAAGACAGTAGGCTAACGATAAGAGAAAGCGTTCCTACTGCGCGGTTAAAGGTTATACTTTAGTCGCAATTCCGTACACTGAATACAATTCAATGACACTTGACTCCATTTTGGAGTAGGGTAAATACTTTGATTGAGAAAGGAGGGCAATATGGATAAGCCTATGTTTAAGCGCGTCAATGCTCCGCGCCCACCAATGGACTTTGGTTTGTTAAAAGTCCGTAAAATGACTATTAAGCCGGCTGAGGCTATCATCTATAAAGAGGATACCAAGGGCCGCAATTCTGTTGACTGGACTCGACAGACACATGACAAAATGATCGAGACAACTAAGGGCACAGATTTGAAGCAAATTCGTTCTCTGTCAAAGTATTTCTTCCAAACTAATGGTGTCTATGCTCGTGCTGTTCGTTATTTGGCAGATATTTATAAATATGACTTTCTGCTTTATCCAAATCTCGATCTTGACTTAGAGATGACAGATGAGTTTAGCGACAAGATTTTGAAGAAATTCAATGTGCTACTTGAGCACTTTGATAATTCGGCAATTCAGTTAATGTGCCGTAAATGGGCAAATGCGGTTTGTATTGAGGGCTGTTATTATGGTTACATCTGTGATGATGTAAACGATAAACTTGTTGTCCAAGATTTGCCTGTTGACTTCTGTCGTTCCCGTTTTCTTTATAAAGGAATGCCTCTCGTGGAATTTAATGTCCAATACTTTGATAAGGTAACTTCTGATCAAAAGTATAGAGAGAAACTCCTCGGCCTTTTCCCTGAAGAGTTCCAAGTTGGGTATCGTAAATACAAAGCTGGTAAACTCCCTGCTGAAGAGCAAGGCGACGATGCTGGCTGGATTCTGCTGGATATGAATCGCTCATTTAAGTTTAACTTTAATGATGAAGACATTCCACCTTTCCTGTATGCGATTCCTGATATTATTGGACTTGATGAAGTAGAAGATCTTGAAAAAGAGAAGCTGCTTCAGCAAATTCAAAAGATTTTGATTCAGAAATTCGAACTTGACCAGAATGGTCAAATTCCATTCACTATGAAAGAACTTCAACAGTTAAACCAAAATGCCGTAGATATGGTCGGCGATGCTGTTGGAGTAAGTGTATTGTCTACTGTTGCAGAAGTTTCTCTTGAAGATTTGGCGACAAGTAACGGTACTGAATCTCAAAATAACCTCGAAGCCGCTCAGAATAGCGTTTATAATGCTCTTGGTATTTCAGCCAATTTGTTTAATACCGATGGCAATCTTGCTCTTGAGAAGTCAATTATTATTGACGAGGCTTATATTAAGCCTCTGCTTCTGCAATTTGAGCAATTCTTTAATCGCTATCTTGAATGGAAGTTTAACAAGAAAGATTTGAAGTTCCGCATGAAGATGCTGCTTACTTCTATCTTCAATTCTTCTGATATGTCCAGTAAGTATGAGAACCTTACAAAGATTGGCTTTAGCCGCTTCCTACCAATGGTCGCTCTTGGGCATACCCAGAAAGAGGTTATCTCTATGGCAAAACTTGAACAGCAGATTATGCAGCTTGATGCTTATATGCTGCCTCCATTTAGTTCCAATACTATGTCTTCTGATACTTGGAGCGATATTAAGGCGCAACAGCAGCAAATTCTCTCTGGTGGTAAAGTTACGCCCGTTGGAGGATAGGCTGATACTGCACGTTC
>ULRY01034199.1_pt1 | contig 31194 bp, 25 predicted proteins | sample 1955941 | NCBI WGS metagenome assembly ULRY01 (sample SAMEA4835696, study PRJEB28245) | human gut metagenome | biome: gut microbiome; material: fecal sample | place: Denmark | collected 2008 | reverse complement strand
GAAAAGTGTGTGAAAGCGGATTATTACCCGTTCAAATCCTACAAGGTTTCCAAACTGCACCAAGCGACGGCAAAGCGAGCCATAAGCAAGGCAGACATCATGCGGATTATAGAATACCGCAGTAATGATTTCTATAAGCAATTTGCAGTCGATTTGTTCGCGTTCGGCTACTTTATGGGTGGGATTAATTTCGTGGACATAGCCTATCTTAAAACCGATAATATTGTGGACGGGCGGCTAATCTACACCCGACGAAAAACGCATAAATTGATAAGGCTACCTTTACAGCCCAAAGCACAGGAGATTATAGAGCGTTACCGACAAGATGGTGCGCTCTTTTTGTTTCCCATTCTTTCAGCGTTTCATAAGACCGAGCAACAGCAACGCAATCGAGTTCACAAAGTCATTTCCAAAGTGAACGAACGGTTAAAGGAGGTAGGGAAAGAGTTAGAAATACCTATCGACTTAACAACCTATGTTTCGCGGCATAGCTTTGCTACCGTATTGAAGCGTGAGGGCGTCAGCACGTCGATAATTTGTGAATCGTTAGGGCATAGTTCGGAAAAGGTTACGCAGATTTACTTGGATAGCTTCGAGAACAGCCAAATCGACGCTGCTATGCAACATCTACTTTGATAAAGACAAAAAAGCGAGGGGCGCAATTCCACGGTCTCCACTTGTGGATTGCCACCCCTCTAAATGTTTTTTTTTGCGTCTGCGTTCCCATCATGGAAACGAAGCAATGAACGTCCAAGACTAAACGTGTCTCGGAATCCCAGCAATGTTAAGCCGCAGTTACCGCCGAACCAGACGTCGCGTTTGCTTCGCTCGGCGTCTCCTGCACATTGGAACTACTGTTGGCATAGAGTTTCTTCTCATCCATGTAAAGCGGTTCTGTGAACATCTTCACCCGCTCTCCGAGGACAGCTTCCACTCCCTCAGTCAAAACCCTTTTGGCCGTCTTTTCGCTCTCGAACAATATATGTTGGGCTACGGTTTTGGGGGCAAGTCCGAGGTTGTCGCAAGCCTTGTTAAAACGCATGGAATCAAGCAGCAATTTTTCGCTTTGGCTCAATAAATCAAGCCAAAACCGCAAATCGTCTGCATAATACTTGCTGATGCAAGCCTTAATGCACTCACGTTTGACATTCGCGCTCTTAACGATTTGTGCATTGAATTTCTTCCGTGCATCGTCAAGGACTTTCCAAACGGGCGATTTGGGCGTGCGGCCTTTGCCAGCGTTTTTCTTGGTTGCAGCCTTCGCTTCAACAGTCAATTCGGGATTTTTTCCGTTCATAAAAAATGTTTTTATTGGAGTAATAAAACACCTGCTGATTTGTTGTTTCATCCCGCGCAGGATACGGGATACCATATATTGCTGTTGAAGGCAATGATTTTCAAAGAACTTTTTTCGGGATGCAAAAATATGTATTTGCGCTTATTCAAGCAAGAAAAAATGCAATTAAAAATACTATTTTTACTAAAATCAATTTTTGGAATTTACTAATATTAGTAAATTCGACATTGCACAGAGTGTAAAAGTAACGGTCGATGCAATGTCATTCACCGTAATTGTTACGGTCAACTACACTGCATTTTTACTAATATTACACTCGAAAACTATGTTTTCATGCTAATATTACTGATGAATACAATGTTTTTAGGGTTTATATAAGCGTTGACGATATTTGATTCAGCGTTTTATTGCCACCCGAAAAATCCCCTTTTTTGCGCAAAATATTCTGCAAATACCCGTTCTTAAACTTGCATTTATTAAAGATTTTTAGTATATTTGTGATAGCAAATCCGAGATAGGGAATTCTTTTTGCTTCCATAGAAAATAAGTTTACAGAGCAGATAAGGACGGCATTAATTGCTGTCCTTGTCTTTGCACTTTATTTCCACATTTTTTGAGTACGAAATGGATATTCCCTTTATAAGTATAGTTTCAAGATTAAAAAATATGGAAGATTTCAGATAAAGAGATATTATTAATAATAACCCATTTACAAATATGAATACAAATCAAAATTGAATTATCGACGCGCCCGAAAGCGCAACCTATCTTTCGGACTTTCTGACGGAGATTCCCGCCAACTGTTTATTTAACAAGAAGCAGACGGGGTGCGGTGCTACCGAATTGGCTATCCGCAACAATATCCCAACTATTATCGCCATGCCTTATGTGGCATTGGTAAAGAACAAGACCATCTACCGCAAGGATGATATTTCCGTGCTGGGCGTTTACGAGGGTGTTGGCGAGCAGGACATCATCGACTATGTAAAGAGCCATTCTCCCTTAAAGATTGCCGTTACCTATGATTCCCTGCCACGAACCATTAAGGCGTTGCAATCCACAGGTCTTAACCCTTACAAAGAACTGTTCCTATTGGTGGACGAATGGCACGTCCTATTCAACTCCTATTCGTTCCGTCATACTGCCATTAAAAACCTGCTGGCAGAAGCCGCTAAATTCGATAGGGCAACTTACATGACGGCTACCCCTATTGAGCAGGAGTATGTTTTAGAGGAATTGAAACACCTGCCCATCTGCGAAATCAACTGACCGCATCTAATCGAAGTCAATATCCGTTCCCGTCAGACATCCAAACCTGCCCACTATATCGTCAAAGAGTGCCGCAAGGTGTTAGACAGCCGATTGGAACACAACCTGCATATCTTCGTCAACAGCGTGGAGTTTATCGCAAAGGTAATCGACCTTGCGAAACTCACTCCCGACAAGGTTAAGGTGGTTTGCTCTACCAGCGGAGAGAACAGCGAGAATAACCAGCGCAAGTTAGGCAAAGATTATCCCATCGGCCAGCCGTCAGACCCCGTAAGGAAGATAAACTTTTACACCTCGACCTGCTTTGAGGGTTGCGACCTTTACGACAAGAACGGCGTGACATTCATCGTCAGCGACGGCAACAAGTCCCACACACTGTTGGATATTTCCACGCTGTTCACACAGATTTGCGGACGCCTGCGGGATTCCAAGTACAAGGGCGAGATTATACACGTCTATTCCACGACCAAGTACAGCCGAGATGTTACCCTCGATGAATTTGTTGCGGCCACCAAGAAAACCTTGCGGGAAGCCGTGCAATATGCCGACGAGATAAATTCATTGAGCGATACGGCACGGAAAAAGACCTTGTCGAAAATTAAATACATCAACGAACAATATGTAAGGATAGAAGATAACCGCCTTATCGTGGATAAGAACCTCGCCAATATGGACATCGTGAATTTCAAGATATGCCGCCATATTTACAGGACTTATGTAAACCTTACAAGCGAATTGCAACGAAACGGCTACACGATAACACGACACACGTTCAGCGAGATTATAGAGAAGATAGAGAGCAACGCCAATGCACGAATCACGTTTAAGGAACTGTTCGATGAATACCGCCGACTGAAAACGACCCGCCCGTTTTTCTCGCTGGACAATCACGAGGAACTATGCGCCCGAATTGCTGTTAAATATCCGTTGGTGAAGCAGGCATACGACGAATTGGGAACAGACAAAGTGCAGGCATTGAAATATCATGTCGGAAATATCCGTCGGGAGTTGACGAAACAAATGCGACTGCCGAGCGAGTATAAAATCGTGAAGATGATAGATACGGTATTTCCTAAACAGACACTCATTCCCAAGAGCAAGGCCAAAACGGAATTGCAACGGATATACGACGATTTAGGGATTCGACAAACGGCAAAGGCCGCAGACCTTGCCAAATGATACGAAATAAAGGAAACAGCACCCAAAATCAACGGAAAGACAACAGCCTGCATGACGATTATTAGAAAGAGGATGATTGTGAAATAATATATCTCCCCTGCACACACGCCTACTCTATACTAAAGCCCCTCCCTATTGTCGAATGTAAAACCTTTTCAGATATGAAAACACTTGACAGGAGAGCGGCGGAGATTTTCCGTAGCATGTTAGCTTTACAGACAACCAAAATCGACAACTCGGACGGTACTTATATGCCCGTCTACCTTGAACTGATCGGCCGTATCGACAAGTACGACTTTTTTTCGCTGGCTCATTACGGACAGCAGAACGGCGATGCCATGCGAGACCCCGAAATGCTCTTTGCCCTGCACAAAGACACTCGGCAATTCATTCCGTACTATTACCGCAACGACTATTGCGGTATCGAGCAGAACAGCGTCAGATGGTCGGAAGATGGAATAGCGTTGAACCCGCGTTTGCAGGCCAGCCATACCACGTTTGCTAATCAATGGCTTCGTAACATAGCCGCACAACAGGGAATCCAATGACAGCACAGCGATTGGTGGAGAACTGCGTACTGACGAATCAAACCGCAGTCGTGGATGAAATGCTCAATAAGAGTTTGCTACCCGAGGAATATATCTATCCCTTTGTGGGTGATATTATGGAATGGTGGCTGATTGATTCATGGCTGGCCGAACGACTGAAACGGGAGGGAGAGGTTATTATCGACGAATACGGTTGCTGTTGGTGGGGAAGATTAGCCAGCGGACAGGCTATCTGTATGGACAGCGTGATTCGGAAAATTGCAGGAGAGTAAAACTACATCCGTATTTCTATTTATTGGAACGCATAAATTACAGAAATTAGGGGTATTGTAATCTCTACAAGATTCTACTACCCCTAATTTTCGTTTTCATGCTGGCATATTCTCAATAATTGAGGGTTGGAATGATTTGCAACTCCCGATTAGAGGGAATATGTCGGCTTGTTCTTTATAACGGAATATCCCAACCAATGAAGAACTTTTTAGAATATCAATCTTGATTTTCTGAAAGTTTAGCGCGTACTTTGTAACTACAATACCCCACGAGTGTTGCGTATTGAGAAACATTTTCTAACTTTGTGGCATCGTCCCAACGGGCGGTAACATATTAGTTTAGTGAAAGTGTTTCGCTAATCCTTGAGAGAAAATGTGGAAGTTTTCAATGTGCAGGGATAACGCAACGCTCATCACCGTATATAGGCATATATCATTCTCGATATATACTATTCGGTGTGGGGTATTGTTTATTTGCACATAGGTCATTCCACAACCTTCTCTCAGATAAACGAACAACTCCACACTTTCTTTTTGCATATAACCCACCGCAGTAGGAGTTGATACGGTACAAAATATCGTACCTCTATGGAGTATCTGAATATTCTGTTACCTAATAATCGTGTTCTAACATTAGGTTACAACCATGCTGATTCTGCATATGTATTTGAGCAGGATATTGAATTTAATGGGTGGATTATATCCAAAATCATAAAAGTCGGTGGTCCCCAAACAAGTCATTATAAATATAATTACGACAATTACTTTGAGTTGGCGATTACTGACCCCAACAACTTGCAGCGAATAGAAAAATATTTTTACAACAATAAAGGTATTGAACTGTTGAGAGCACGGCAAAACCCCATTGATGATATATCTGATTTTATTCAATCGTCTTTGATTTTTCAGTGTAAGGATTGGGCAGACTATGATATTTGCAAAACATTAGCAGATATAAAGAAAGTCATAAATACGGATATTTCTCAACAAGAGCAGTTAGAACGGATAAAACAGATATTAAACAATTTATAACCTATTATTTATATGAAAAAACTATTTTTATTCGCATTAGTTGCTATGATGCTTTGCAGTTGTTCTAAAAGTGGTAATAATGAAAAAATCCCACTTCCTGTGAAGCCGACCGAAATTCCAATCAATGTTTCGATGGGTGTCTGGACCCGTGCCACGGATACTTCTTACGAAAGCGGTGACAAGGTCGGTATCTATGTCGTCAACTACGACGGTTCGACTGCGGGAACGCTGCAATCGAGCGGGAATCATGTCGACAACATGCGTTTCAGCTACACGACCAAATGGACTCCCGACACCGAGATCTATTGGAAGGATCAGACCACAAAGGCCGACTTTTACTGCTATTATCCTTACGGCAGTCCTGCCGACATCTCGGCCTATGCCTTCACGACGAAAGCCGACCAGTCGAAATTGGCGGATTATAAGGCTTCCGAATTCCTGTGGGGCAAGGCTACAGGCATAACTCCGACAGCCAATGCTGTCCCTATTATTACGAACCGCTCGATGTGCAATATGTTGATTTACGTTGTTGCGGGTGAAGGTTTTACTGCCGAAACGCTGGCCGCAGCGAATAAATCCGTAAAAATCAGCAGCGTCAAAACCTCGGCAACGGTCGATCTGCGTACTGGTGTCGCAACGGCCACGGGTTCGGCTGCGGAGGTTATTCCCTACAATGAAGGGGAGTATTACCGCGCCCTGATCGTTCCGCAAACGGTAGCCGATGGCTCGAACCTAATAACGGTAACGGTCGACGGAGTAGATTACACTCTCGCCAAAGGATTTACCTTCAAAGCCAATACGCAGCATAAGTTTACGGTTACGGTCAACAAGTCGAGCGGCGGTGTCGACATCGGCATCGGCGACTGGGAGATCGACGATACGGATAACGGCGGAGCTGCCGAATAACTAAAATTGATTGTTTATGAAACGACATCTTATCTTTACAGGACTATTGGGCCTGTTGCTTACGGGGTGCGTGAAAGACCTCGATACGCTAACGGTCGGCGGAGGCGATCCGACGCTTCCCATACAGTTGTATAACGAGATTTCGCAAATACCCACCACGCGCGTCAACGATGAAGGGTTCTGCAACGGCGACGGTGTGGGCGTTTACGTCGTCAACTACGAGAACGGTTCGGCGGGAACACTTCAGCCCGACGGCAATCAGGCCGACAACGTGCGGTATGTCTATGACGAACCGAACGGGAAATGGATTCCCGACGAAACCGTCTATTTCCTCGACAAACATACGCACGTCGACATCATCGGCTATTACCCGTACGGTACGCCTACTTCGGTCGATGCCTATCCTTTCGAGGTAGCCAAAGACCAGTCGACCGATGCCGCCAACGGCTTGTTGGGCGGCTACGAAGCCTCGGACTTTCTGTGGGGTAAAACAGTTGATGTAGCACCTACCACCCAGCGTATCAATATCAAATTCCAGCACCGCATGGCAGGCGCATTGGTTTCGCTTTCCGAGGGTACGGGATTTGCCGAAGGTGAATTCACCCAGTTGGAAAAGGCTGTGTTGATAACCAATACGATCCGCAAGGCAACGATCGATCTTGCGACGGGTGAGATAACGCCCTCGGGGGATGTCCCGACGACGGGAATTGTCCCTTATAAGAAAGGCGACGAGTTCCGAGGCGTGGTCGTACCACAAACCGTAGCTGCCTCGACGCCGTTATTCAGCATCACGGTCGACGGTACGCCCTACGTTTTCCGCAAAACAGAACCGTTTACCTACAATAGCGGGAAACTGCATAAGTTCACGATCGAGATTTCGAAAAAGAGCGAAAGCGGCCTTGAATTCAAACTGTTGGGCGAGAGTATCACGGCTTGGGAGACCGACAATATTTCGCATGACGCCACAGCACGCGAGTATATTATTATCGACTGTCCCGAGGCAGGTACGCTTAAAGAGTGTATCACAGCCGCGGGTAAGGACTATACGAAAGTCAAGAACTTGAAAGTTACAGGAACGATTGATGCCCGCGATTTCTTCATGATGCGTGACGAAATGACGGCGCTCCAGTCGATTAACTTGAAAGAGGCGGAGATCGCTCCCTATCAGGGATACGGAATAAATGCAATTCCTAATCGTGCATTTCAGTATAAATCTAATTTAATTCGATTTGTTTTTCCTGATAATACCACAAAAATTGAATATTATGCATTTGCGGGTACAAATCTTTCAGGATCGCTGATTATCCCCAACGGAGTCAAAACAATTGAAACTTTAGCTTTTGACGGCTGTTCTTCTCTAAATGGAACATTGACACTTTCCAATTCACTTGAAGAAATTGGTGACGGGGCGTTTTCCGCTTGTTCGGGTTTGTTCGGGACATTGAGTTTACCAACATCGCTTAAAGTAATAGAAGGAACTGCGTTCTGTAATTGTTCTGGTTTTACAGGTAATTTAATTCTTCCTGAAGAGCTGGAAGTATTAGGTTCCCGAGCATTTTTTGGTTGTTCGGGGTTTACAGGATCATTAACCATCCCGAACGGTATTCACAAAATCGAAGAAGCATGTTTTTATGAGTGTTCTGGGTTAAATGGTCAACTCATTTTGCCAGAAGATTTAACAGAGATTGACGCTTGGGCATTTGAAAAATGTAAGTTTCGTGGGCCATTGAATTTACCTGAAAATCTTTTAATAATTAGAGCAGATGCTTTTAGTTACAATCAATTTTCTGGTGAATTAAAATTACCACAATTCTTATCTGTACTCGGAGAAGGAGCCTTTGCGTATAATCAACGCCTGACAGGTATTGTTGAATTACCTGATGAAATCGTGTCGATTGCGCCATCCGTTTTTACTGGTTGCTCAAATCTGCAAGGCGTGGTTATCCCCAAAGACGTCGAAGCAATTCGTGAGGGGGCTTTCCAAGACTGTTTCCAGCTCAATTCGATTACCTGTAAGGCGCAAACTCCTCCGCAACTGTCGGCTACAGCATTTGCAGGCGTAGCAAAGGATAACTTCACCGTCGAGGTCCCCGAAGAATCGGTAGCCGATTATTCGACCGCCCCTGAATGGAAAGAGTTCAGGCGTTTCGCCGCTCACCGCGATTTCTCGATCTCGCGTAATCTGTTCCGTGCCCTGAATGCCTCGCTTTCGAAAACGCTCGTCATGCGTGCTCCCAGCGGCGAGGCATGGAGTGTGGAATCCAAGCCCGACTGGGTAACCGTCGAGCCGATGAACGGCGTGGGTAAGGTCGAGGTGACGGTAACGGTTGCCGAACAGCCCAAAGGTGCAGGCAGTCGCACGGGCGAGGTGGTGTTCCTGTTGGATGGCAAAGACTACCGTTCGCGCACGACGGTCGAGCAGTACGATTACCAATACGGCGATGGTGATGTGCTGACCGTACAAAGCGCTGCACAAGGTGCGGGTGTCGATCTGGTCTTTATGGGCGACTGTTTCGACGCCAAGGATATTGCGGAGGGCAAATACCTCGATGCCATGAACGAAGCGATCGGTTATTTCTTCGCCGTGGAACCCTATAAAACCTACCGCGATTATTTCAATGTCTATACCGTTTTCGGACTATCCCCCGATAGCGGCATAGGAGACGTAAATACGATTCGTGAAGCAAAATTCGGCTCGGCATACGCATTGGGAGGCATCACGCCTGACGAATCGGTCTGCTTCGAATATGCCTGCAAAGCTCCGACCGTGACACAAGACAAGATCGGACGGACGCTTGTCACCCTTATCGAGAATACCGAGGATTATGGCGGCATTACCTATATGTGGGGCGACGGTTCCGCCATTGCCTGCTGTCCGATGAGCAGAGATGTCTATCCTTACGATTTCCGCGGATTGGTGCAGCACGAGGCTGGCGGACATGGATTCGGCAAACTGGGCGACGAATACATTTATCACAACGCTTTTATCCAAACCTGTCCATGTCTCTGCTGCCCACATGTAGACGAGTTTAATGCCAACAAGTCACGCGGCTGGTTCGAGAACCTTTCATTGACGGGCAATATGTACGATGTGCCGTGGTCGCACTTTATATTCGATCCGCAATATTCGAATCTGGTAGATATTTACGAGGGCGGTTATATGCACATGCGCGGCGTATTCCGTTCCGAGCCGAACAGTTGCATGAACAACAATGTACCCTATTTCTCGGCTATTTCGCGCGAGACTATTGTTAAATACATTAAATCGTATGCGGGCGAAAGCTATTCGTTCGAGGAGTTCAAAGCCCGTGACGTACTCGATGCGTCGACGGCTGGTCTCGAAACCCGTTCGATGTCTTCGGCATTGGAATTTGCGGCCTCGAACAAGCAACAGAATCCCGTCTATATGGGTGATAAACCGAAATTTAACAACAAATAATGACAGCGATGAAACGATACGGCATATTACTGGTTGCGGTGCTGTTGTGTATGGCCTGCGACAAGGAAAGCGCGACAACGCTTCCCGACGACGGAGCGATGCGTTTCGAAATGAAGCATCCCGCAACACGCGCCACGGCAACTGCATTCGAGCAGGGCGACCGCATTGGACTTTACATTACAGAGTACAACGGCGATATAGCAACACCCCTCCAAATTTCGGGTAACTGGGCCAACAATGTTGCTGCTTCGCTCGATAGTGAAGTTTGGACGACAGCCAAGAAAATCTTTTGGAGCGACAGCAAAATGGATGTCTACGGCTACTATCCCTATATGACGCCCGTGTCCATCGACGAACAGCCTTTTGCGGTAGCACTCGACCAGTCGACGGAGCGCAACGGCGACCAGTTGGGCGGTTATGAGGCATCGGACTTTCTGTGGGCCAAATCCGAAGGTGTCGCGCAAGCCGAAGGGACGGTAGCCTTGCAGTTTGCGCACCGTTGCAGCAAACTGGTGGTAAAATTGGTGAAAGGGGCGTCGTATGAAGGTGATCTGCCCGATAATGCGACAGTCTACATCCATAGCGTTGTTCCGACAGCGACGATTGATTTTACAACGGGAGTTGTTGTGAAGGACCTGTTCGGAGAAATGGCGACGATCAAAACGCGCAAGGTAGACAACGCCACCTACGAAGCCATCATCGTCCCGCAGCGATTGGACTCTCGGCGGCCTTTTATCGAAGTCGTGGTGAACGGTGTCTCCTATCTACTGGAGGATACATTCAATTTCAAAGCGGGAAAACAACACACGCTTTCGCTTACAATCAATTCCAATCCCGATCAGGTCGAAATCGAAATCGGGGGTGAAATCGAAGGCGGCTGGAACTAAAAATTTGCGATAAGCAAAGGACAGACTTGTGCAAAAGGGTTAATCTTTAGACCCTCTGCACAAGTTTGTCCTTTCTTTTTTACTTGCACAAGTCATAGATTTTTCGTATATTTATATCATAATCAGAGATTTATTTAACAATACAAATTTTAGCTAAAATGAACAAAATGCCAAAAACAAAATGACAGCAGGGCGGTGATGAACAACGCATGATGATTTGAAAAGTCGTTGTCTATGATAGCTTTTACGGGATGTGCTTAGCCGTATCACGCAATCCCAATGAATTTACACCCAGCGATTTTATGTACATAATGCCTGACGATACGGACAAAAATGCACCCGTAACCCTAACCTTTCAGAAACGGGGACATATAACGGCACAGATAAAATGCGCATTGACAGATTCCAACGCAGAAATATTGCTCCTAATGCCTAATATCCTTGAATGAAGAAATGACCAAGTAAACCTATTCGAATTACATATAAAAAACGATACGGTTATTGTCAACTACACGACAACAGAGGGCGGGCAAAGAGATTTCAAATTCCCGTTAGCTGGGTTTAAGGAGAAATATTTAGAGCAGTTTATATAACAAGATATATCCTCGGCCATGCGGTCGGGGATTTTTTCTTTATAGAAATCAAAGCTACTGAAAACTGATAAAAACGGGAAAGCGGCGAGAGGGGAAAATTTTTCGCCGATTTTCTGCCCAATATTCAGCTATAATTTAATCTTTATATTGGTTGGCTTGTGTTATTGTTAATTGAACTATTTACCATATAATCAACTATTTATTAATTTTCTCGGTTGAATTGAGAGTTAAACCATCAGTTAAACCGCAACGAAAAGACAGAAACAAGGGGCGAACGGGCTATGCGTAAATCGCTGAATAGCAGTGCTATTTAGAGCGGATGGTGCCATAGCTCAGTTGGTAGAGCAAAGGACTGAAAATCCTTGTGTCCCCGGTTCGATTCCTGGTGGCACCACTTTTAAGAAAAGCAATAAGCAGTAAAATCCTGATTTCCAAACGAAATCGGGATTTTTTGTTTTCCGATGGAACGCAAAAAACGGCAGAATATTACCGTTCCCGGTGTTCCAATCGGTGGAGCAAGAAAGGTGGAGCGCGAATCTCCACCGAACAAGATTGTTTCTCTCTGATTTGCAATATTTTGCGTGTCGAGAAAGCGTGTATGGTTTCCTACTTTTGTCCAACGAAAAAACTGTAGGAACATGAAACGAAACTCATTCAATGTGCTTTTCTTCATCAAGAAAGCCAAACTGCTGAAAAACGGGGAAGCCTCCGTATGTATGCGCATCACCGTGAACGGTGAGCGAGTGGAAAACAACATCCGCATGAGCATTGAGCCTGTCCAATGGAATCAGGCGAAGGAGTGCGCCAAAGGCAAGAGCCGCAAGGCTTGTGAACTCAACCTCTACATTGAGCAAGCCAAAATCAAGTTGCGCAAGCTGTTCGATGAACAGGAAGAGCGGAATCATCCCGTCTCAGCCCGAATCTTGCAAGAGAAGTTCTTCGGAATTAACGAAGAAGTGAAGGAAGTCCGCACGATTATTGGAACGATGCAGGAGCATAACGACCAATGCCGTGAGCTTGTAGGCAAGGATTATGCCCTGATTACCGTCCGTCGTTATGAAAGCTGCAAGCGTTATCTTGCAGAACTTATCAGACTAAAATACTATAAGGAAGATTTGCCATTGTCGGAAGTCAATGGTGAGTTAGTTCGTGCTTTTGAGTTTTATCTCAAGACGGAAAAGGAGTGCCAGCAAAATACGGTCATCCGTTATATGAAGTGCCTGAAGAAGATAACTAACCTCGCACTTGCCAACGAATGGATAACCAAAGACCCGTTTATCGGAATCAAGTTCCACGAGAAAGAAGTCATCCGTGAGTTTCTGACCTTGGACGAACTGCACCGTATCTACAACAAGGAGTTTTCTTTGGATAGGATTACAGTTGTGCGAGATGTCTTCATCTTTGCGTCCTTCACTGGGTTGGCGTTCAGTGATGTGCAACAGTTATCTGCTGAACATATCGTTCAAGACAATAATGGTAACTATTGGATTCGGAAGCCTCGCCAAAAGACAAAGAACATGTGCAACATTCCCTTGCTCGACATTCCGATGCAGATTTTGGAGAAATACAAAAGCCATCCGACTTGCCAAAAGAAAAATGTATTGCTCCCCGTCCCCTGCAATCAGAAGATGAACAGTTATCTGAAAGAGATTGCCGATTTGTGTGGTATTTCAAAGAGCTTGACCACGCATGTGGCTCGCCACTCGTATGCGACCTCTGTGTGCCTCGCCAATGGCGTAAGCATTGAAAATGTGGCAAAAATGCTCGGTCATTCCAATATAAAAATGACGCAGCACTATGCCCGTGTGTTGGATTCTTCCATCCTCAAAGATATGATGAATGTAAAAAGTGTCCTATCAAAAAGTCTTTGATTATGAACAGAGGAATAATAACAATCAATGAAACAGGTATAGTCACTATGCCGAAAGCACCTGTATGGATGACAAAGTTCGAGATAGCCGACCTGTTCGGGGTTTTCTCGTGCGACATCCGCAAGGCGATATGGGCAATCTATAAGAATAAGGAACTGAGCGAGACTGATACGAAGAAGTATATCAAGCAGCCTGACGGCATCAGTTATGATGTTTACAGCCTTGAAATGATTATAGCCATCGCTTTCAAAATATGTAGCAAAGAGACCCTTTTGTTCAGACGGTTCATAATAAATGAAATCTGCGCCACCAAGAGAGGGAATTCGATTATCTTGTTCTTCTCTTGTGGCAAGGGCGGTAACCTATGGTATAATTGAGGCTCATCCCGTCAGCCACCTGTTCCCGATGCTCGGATGCAAAGGTAGCGTATGGCTCTGACGGTATTGGCAAGGTCAGGCGGCAGAGCCGTTTCGGGCGGAATCTTCCTCAAACGAAGTTGAGCGTATTCAGCCCGAAAACCTTGCCACTGCCAGCCACACGAATTTGGGGCATCCGGCAACGGAAACAAGCGACTGACGGGAAATCAGAAGAAAGAGAAGGAACGGCTTACAGACGAAGCTAAACATTGATGCTTCATCCGTAAACCGTTCCTTTTTCTTTTTGTTGTGCCATTGCTGCCGCAAACATGGGGCAGACGGCAAACTGCGCTCCTTCAAGAAAATCAGGTTGCCGTCAGTCTGTAGGCGGAACGGTAGCCGTCAGCCAGCATCCTTTCGATGTCGGATTCACGGTAGAGGATTTTTCCACCCAACTGGATATAAGCTATCCGTCCTTCGTTGCGGTAGTCCTGAAGCGTCCGGCGGCTCACCTTCAACCGTGCCGACACCTCCTTGTCGGTGAAAAAACGCTCCCCGTTCAGTGTCGGGCGGTAGCTGGCGGTCAGATGCTCTACGTTGTACAGCAGACGGTCAAGACTGCCCATGAAGTGGATTATCCACTCGTTGTCTTTGTTAATCAGTTCATTCATGTTACTTTGGATTTTAGTGGGTATTATCAGTGATATACTATACTTGGTTTATATAGTTCTACCTTTGAATCGTGCTTCCTTTCGCCTGTCCTCCACGATGGAGACGATGCGCTGCACATCTTCGGGACGATAGTAGGTCTTGTGGTTTATTTGGCTGTATGCCAAAGTCCCGTTGTCCCGAAGCGTCTGCAATGTTCGTGGGCTGATGTTCAGCATCCGGCACACGTCCTGATTGTCCATCCACTCGCTCATTTTCTTTTCGCCGTGCCGATGGCAGATGGCATCCATACGGCGGACGAAGCGGTCGAACTTGGCGACCAGTTCCTCGAAGGTCTTTTTCTCGATTGATACGATTTCCATATTGTCTTTCCTTTAGTTGTTACTGTTTCTTTTGCCGCAAAGGAATATATAATCTATTATCCTACAATGGATTTTTCAAAACTGGCAGCATGTTGCGTCGGTGTGGCAGTGGTTGTCCGGGGTACAGATTATCGCCATCACCTTAATTTCGGTTTTTAGAGAAGAAGACGAAACACAAATAAGGGCTTAATTCAAAATTGCTCCTGACCGAGTTTTTGCCCTTTCAGACATCCACATCCGGCAAAACAGTGAAGTCCTCACCGTTTTATCAACCGCCATAAAGTAAAACCACACAAAATTGCCTAAGAGAATCCAAGTGCTTGACTGACTGCATTAAAGCACCTTACTTTGCTCCCGATAATCGGTCGAGGTGCTTACCAAGACCACAGTTAATAACTTAATCAATTTGTTTTTTACAATGAAGAGAGAACCAAGCATTACAGAGCAGCAGGCTCGTGAAATCGTGGAAAAGATGGGACACAGGGAATCCTACACTCCCAAGTCGATGGATGACATCTACAGGCGTATCGGTCTGGAGCCTGATGAAGAGGAACAGCCCGGCAAGACCGTCACGGAAGAAACGGAGACCGCTATGGCGGAAGAACCGTCAAGTGTGGCGACCGAAGGAGCGGCAATACCGCAGAAGCGTGTCAGCAGCAAGCAGCGCAGGCTGTCGCTGGAGGAGTACCGCACCACCTATCTCCAAGTTCCCAAGATTGTCAACCGCAAGCCCGTGTTCGTCAGCGAGACGGTGCGTGACGAACTTGACAGGGTTGTCCGCTTCCTCGGAGGAAAGGGTATGAGCGCATCGGGGTTGATTGAAAACCTCGTCCGTCTGCACCTTGACACCTATCGGAACGACATCGAGCAGTGGCGCAAGCTCTGACGGAATTACAGAAAGTCGGTTGGGCTGGTGAATACACTTCATCGGCTTGACCGATTCCCAAGATGAGTCATTACACCCGGAAACAAATCCGACAGGCGGAGGATTTTTGTGTCCTCAAAGACACAGCAAGATATATTTTCAGTTACCCGAATAATTCTAAGTAACTGAAAATGCCTTCACCGCCGTGGGCAGAATTATCCTCCGCAGTCGGATAATTTCGGGGTTCATTAATCAAAGATTAAACAATGGACAAGCCATAAAATTGAAAGAATAAGAAGTATGAAAAAGAAGAGCAAGTACGGGAGAAATCCCAAGTTGAACCCGAAGACGCACTGCGTGATGGTGCGCTTCGACGATGTGGAATGGAACAGGTTTCTGACGATGTACGAGGAATCCAACGTGTACGCGAAAGCCGTCTTTCTCAAGGCGCACTTCTTCGGGCAGAAGTTCAAGGTGCTGAAAGTGGACAAGACGTTGGTGGACTACTACACCAAGCTGTCGGATTTCCATGCCCAGTTCCGCTGCATCGGCACGAACTACAATCAGGTCGTTAAAGAGCTACGCATCCACTTCTCAGAGAAGAAGGCGATGGCGTTGCTCTACAAGCTGGAGAAGTGTACCATCGACCTTATAAAGCTGAGCCGGGAGATTGTCGAGCTTTCAAGGGTGATGGAAGCTAAGTGGCAACAACAGCCACAGCAATATGACAGCCGCTAACTTGCGACACCGTTAAACAAGTATCGAAACATTAAAAACCGCATCGGAATGGGATAGTCATTCCGATGCGGTGATACACAAAATATGATTCTATTTTACTTTCCCGGTCAGCCATTCTTTAGCCATTTTTGTCAACCTGTATTGCTGCTTTGGATGCTTCGGTTGGTTGGGATAAAGCCGTTCGATTAATCCTTCTTCTAATGCAGGAGTAATATAGCTCTCACGGAAATACTTTAAGTCTTTAATATCACATACATCTGCCATATCTCTCATGGTCATATAAGAATCGCTCATTTTCTGAATGAGTAATTCCACTTGTGGGGTACTTAGGGGGTACTTGAGGGGTACTTAGGGGGTACTTGTCCTCTTTATCTGTTTGTGTTGTGCCGGATGTGAAATCAGGACGCTTGAAAGTGACAGTGATGAAGCCTCCATTGTCACACCATGTAGGTGCTTCCACGCCTTGTACTTTACAAGCATCCATAATGCGCCTTGCTCCGCTGCCCCAGTTTTCCAGATAGGTATGAATGATATTTACCTTAGAATCATATTTATTTTAAAAAATTATCACTACCTTTGCAGATATAGTCAATTTATTGCTATCCTCTAAAACAAAACAAGCATGGAAACAGAAAGAATAAATAGAATAAAAGTCGTATTGGTTGAACAAAACAGAACAGGGAAATGGTTGGCAGAACAACTTCAAAAGAATGAAGCTACCATTTCTCGTTGGTGTTCCAATACTTCACAACCATCATTAGAAATGCTTGTTAAGATTGCAACTGTTTTAAATGTAGAGCCTAAAGATCTAATAAATACTCTGAAAGACGCTTGATTATGGGAACAAATTTTTTCACCAATGAAAAAGAAAATACCCTTCTTGAAAAAATAGAAGGCGTTTTCAAGTATAAGAAAGTGCATTTCTTTGATGCACTTGTAGGGTATTTTAGAGCTTCCGGGTATTTTAGAATCAGGAAATTCATAACGCAGACTCCTAAGATTCGCTTTCTTGTTGGCATTAATGTGGATAAATTGACGTATGAAGCTAATCAACAAGGCTTGTTGTTCAATCCCAACGAAAAGCAAACACAGGAAGAATTCTTCAACGAAATAAAAAGCAATATCCAAGAAGCAAAATACGATAAAGAAGTTGAAGACGGAATGTGCCAGTTCATTGAAGACATAATGACTGGCAAAATAGTTATGCGCATACATCCCAAACAAAACATCCATGCCAAAATATACATATTTCGCGAAGAGGAGTACCACCCACACGGTTATGGTTCGGTGATTACTGGATCAAGCAATCTTACCGAGGCTGGACTTGAAAAGAATTTCGAGTTCAATGTAGAACTGCGCTACGATGATGATATTCTGTTTGCGACAGAAACATTTGAAAGATTGTGGAAAGAAGCAGTGGAGATTGATTTGACCCATATTGACAGAATAAAGAAAGAATCTTACCTGAATCCAGACTTCACACCTTACGAAGTTTATTTGAAATTATTATTAGAGTATTTCGGAAAGAGCATTGACTTTGACCCCAATTCTGTTTCCGACTTGCCTAAAGGTTACAAGAAACTGTCGTATCAGATAGATGCTGTGAACGATGGATACTCGAAGATGATGAAGTATAACGGCTTTTTTCTTTCTGACGTTGTAGGATTGGGGAAAACCATTGTATCGGCTCTCATTGCGAAAAAGTTCTTCTTCGCAAATGGTTTTCCGATGCACCGCTCTCATACATTGATTGTTGTTCCTCCTGCATTAAGAGACGGTTGGGAACGCACACTTGATGAGTTTAAGTTGGATAATTATACCATTGTGAATAATGGCAGTTTACATAAGATAAAGAATCCTGCCCTTTACGATTTGGTGATAGTGGATGAAGCGCACAAATTCAGAAGTGATACGGCATCTATGTACAACGAGCTTCAGAAGCTTTGCAAGACCCAATGCCGACACAGCGACGGAAGTGTTCACGACAAGAAAGTCATTCTTGTTTCGGCTACACCTTTGAACAACAAGCCAGAAGACATCGCCAACCTTGTCTATCTTTTTCAAGATTCCAAAGACAGCACTTTGGAAGAAGGTAACTTGCAACGTTTCTTCCGGGAACAAATTGACCAATACAAGAAACTCAAGCAGCAGAATGACATTGCAGATATATCACAGCAGATAAAAGTCATCTACGAGAAGATCCGTACAAAGGTTGTCGAACCATTGACTGTACGACGGACCCGTACAGACTTGATGGGGAATGATGCTTATCGGAAAGATTTGGAAGAACAAGGAGTTCATTTCCCTAATGTCAAGGCACCGCACAAGATTTACTATCAGCTGGAGGCAGAGTTAGAGGCTTTGTATGACAAAACAATCAAATACCTTAGTGACAAGGAAAGCGGACTTAAATATTATCGTTATCAGGCTATAAAGTATCTGAACGAGGACAAGAAAAAGAAGTACAAGAAAGCTGACATGATTTCTATGCAGTTGGCAAGCATTATGAAGACCTTGCTCGTAAAGAGAATAGACAGCAGTTTCTTTGCTTTCAAGCAATCGTTGCGCCGATACTTCGATGCCAACAAGGTTATGCTTGATATGTTTGAGAATGGAACAATTTACATCGCTCCAAATCTTAAAGTCAACGAGTATCTGCTCGAAGGCAAAGAAGAGGAACTTATAAAATTGATTGAAGAAGCGAAATATACCGACCCTACGATTGAGGTTTGTACGCCAGAAGACTTTGACGAGAATTTCAAGTCGGGACTTGAACACGATGACAAGTTGTTATCGGAACTGGTTTCTGACTGGAACAAAATAACATCAGACCCAAAACTGGAACTTTTCATCACCGATTATCTTAACGGAATCCTATTTGACAAGTCCATCAATCAGGAAGGAAAGCTTGTGGTATTCTCCGAAAGCAAGGAAACGACAAAATATCTTTCCGAGACGCTGAAAGGCAAAGGTTTTAACAGAATCTTGACTATCTACAGCGATAACCGCAACGACAAAATGCCGATTCTAGAAGCAAACTTCGATGCAAACTATAAAGGCGAAAAAAAGAACGATTACAACATAGTCATCTGCACCGAAGTATTGGCGGAAGGCGTAAACCTGCACCGAGCCAATGTGATTGTGAATTACGATACCCCTTGGAATTCAACAAGACTGATGCAACGTATCGGTCGTGTCAATCGTATTGGTAGCACAGCAAAAGAAGTTCACATCTTCAACTTTTTCCCTACGGCAAAAGTCAATGACGACATCGAACTGGAAAAAAAGGCAAAAATGAAGCTCTTTGCCTTCCACGCCGCTTTGGGAGAAGACAGCCAAATATATTCAACCGATGAGAACCCGGAAAGTTTTGGACTTTTCGACAAAAATGTTGATGAGGAACGAGACGAGAAGCTGCGTTATTTGATGTGGCTCAGACAACTCAAAGAAGAAAATCCGGAACTGATAAAACGTATCAACAAACTGCCAATGCGTGCGAGAGTAGGACGAAAAAACAAACTCATTCCCAAGAGTACCATCACCTTCATCCGTAACAAACGCAGAGACGCTTTCACTTTCATTCGTGAAGACGGAACCATTGAAGAACTCACATTCTTGGAGGCCGTAAAAGAATTTGAAGCGCGTTTGGAGGAAAAGTCGATTCCATTGCACGACAAGCACCATGAACAAGTTGCGAAAGCACTTGAAGTTTTCTCGGAAAAAGAAGAGAAAGATAAGGCGACAGTGAACAAAGTGAATCCGACACAAGGTCCAAACGAGAAAAAAGCGATTGCCTATCTTGATGGTTTCTTCAGCATTGCAAATATAACTGACGAAGAGCGCGATTTGATAGGAAAAGCGAAACGAGCCATAACGACAGGCAAGTTCCAACAATTGCAGCGCGACGTGAACAAACTCCGCAACGCAACAAAAAAGACACCGATAAATCCCGTCGTGTTGTTGGAGCAGTTAATGAAAATAATTACTGTCTATCCGCTTGAAAGCGTAAAGATGTATGACAACATCCAACAGACAGTAAATGTAAAACAAAAGAAAGAGTTGCACCCTGAGATTATTATCTCAGAAAGTTTCAACATTTAACAAAGCAGAGCAATGAACCAGACAGATTTGAAACATAAATTATCCGCACCGTTCGACTTCAACGAATGGAAAAACATTCTTGCCCAGATGTTCCCAAAGATTGACTATCTGGCAAAAGAAACGTCCGTTGATAATAATCTTGTAAAAAATGGAGGCCAAATTGGAGTGATACATTTAAATGATGGACGCTCATTAGGGTTATTCAAGTTTGAGGTTGCTGACAATATACATATTTCTCGTAACCGAAAAGGCTTACGAGAAATTGCGGCTAAATATGTTGACCAAGATATTATAAATGGAGCACTTGTCTTATATTATTCTGGTATCCAAACAGAATATCGTTTGACATTTGTTTCTAAACAAACAGTCTTTGATTCCGAAGGGAATTTAAGCATCAAAGAAACAGCTCCCAAAAGATATACTTTCTTGTTAGGCGAAAGTGAACCATGCACGACAGCTGCTAATCGATTGATAGAACTGATTAATAAGAATAAGAGAGGCTCAGTATATTTAGATGATGTAACGGAAGCATTCTCTGTTGAGCGTCTCAACAAAGATTTCTTTAATGGTTACAAAACTCAATACAAGAGATTTGTTGACACACTTACAAATACAAAACAACACCGTGATTATGTCAAGAAACTATTAGGTCGTTTGGTATTCTTGCAATTCTTGCAAAAGAAGGGTTGGATGGGTGTGCCTGCATCAAGCACCAAATGGGAAAATGGAGATAAAAATTATTTTGCCAAACTTGTAGAAAAATATCTTGATAACAATAGATTGTTAAGCGATGTTTTGGAGCCATTGTTCTTTGGCGTTTTAAATACCAAACCAGAGGAGCGTGAAGCATTATTTATAAAAAAAGGATGGAATATATCGCTTCTAACGGAGTTTGAGGGGATTCCATATCTTAACGGAGGTCTTTTTGAACCTGACAATATAGATAACCTAACCATTGATTTTCCATATTCCTACTTCAAGGAATTAATGGACTTCTTCGCCATATACAATTTCACTATTGATGAAAATGATCCCGAAGATAGCGAAGTCGGCATCGACCCTGAAATGCTGGGGCATATTTTTGAAAATCTTTTGGAGGACAATAAAGACAAGGGGGCATTCTATACTCCCAAGGAGATTGTACAATATATGTGTCGCCAGAGTGTGATACAATACCTCAAAACCCACGAACCATCAGAGCAATATGCTGAAGCAATTGAACAACTTATAAATGATGGCATAGTGAATCCTATACTCCAAAACAAGAACATAGCGATACGATTTACCCGGTTGCTCAAAGAGGTTAAAGTGTGTGACCCAGCCATAGGTTCGGGGGCATTTCCTATGGGTATCCTTTATGTATTGTATCACGCAATACATCATTTGCATTCACATGCAGAGCCTCATGGCAACTTTAATTCAACTCAAACAAAACGAGATATTATCCAAAATAATATTTTTGGTGTTGATATCGAGCAGGGGGCCGTTGATATAGCTCGTTTGCGTTTCTGGTTGGCATTGGTAGTCGATGCAGAAGAACCACAGCCTCTTCCAAACTTGGATTATAAAATCACCTGTGGCAACTCGCTATTGAGTCGTTACCCTATAGATGCCCCTATCGAGAATGTATTTGTTGAGTACAACAAGGGTAAAAAAGAAAATGAAAAGATGACACTTGCCAAATATAAAGAGCTGGTAAGTGAGTATACTAATACCTCTAATCATCAGACAAAGGAACTCTTTCGTCAAACGATTGAGGGTATCAAACGTGCGTTCAAGACAGAACTTAGCAATCAGTTTAAGGAAAAACTAGCAAAGCTAAGGGGGAAAGTTATTATGCTTGAAGGTCCCACATTATTTGGGGAGCGCACAAAGGCTGAAAAGGCAGAGTTGAAAAAGTTAAAAGAAAAACTGAATATCCTTGAAAAAGAACAAGAAGATATTCAGAAAAATAAGTTATATGTTGATGCTTTCGAATGGCGTTTTGAATTTCCCCAATTATTTGATAAAAATGGTTTATTCACAGGATTTGATATAACGATTGGCAATCCACCTTACAATGAACTCAGAGACCTTGACTTGAGTATGCAAACCGCATTAAAGTTATCAAGGCATTATGAATATGCGAAAGGAGGTAGACTAAATATGTTTCAATTTTTTTATCCTCTAGCTATAAATATTGCCAGAGATAATGGAATTGTTTCTATGATTACCCAAAATTCTATTTTAGCTGAAGATAGTGCATTAGGAAATAGAAAATTATTCTTTGCACAAACAGATATACTATCTATTGATTCATTTCCAGAAAGAGATAATAAAAATCTTAGAGTTTTTGAATCAGCGAAGATGAGTGTATGTATTTGTACGTTAAGAAGAAATAATCAACCGGACGCATATAAAACTATTCCCATTAATGTATGGCATTCCCGATTTATGCAAGTTAAACATAAATTGAATATTACTATTAAAGAAATAATAGAGATGTATCCAGAAGATTTTATTATTCCAATAAGTAGTAATGAAAAATTTTCGATTCTTAAAGATATAAAACAGAAAGGCCAATATCATATTATAGCATCTGCTGGTGAAATTGATATGACTAAATATAAAAGCAAATTTAATAATATAGGTTTAGGTACAAGAGTAATTACTGGTGCTCAAATACAGAGATATTATATTACAGATACTCCGTCACAAGGAAATGTCATATACATTAACGATCAAAATAAGCCAGGATTATCCTCTAAAAGGGAACAGGAAGTGTCTAATCCTAGAATAGTTCTTCAGCGTATAACAGGAGTAGACTCTAAAGTCAGGATAATTTCGACACTTATAAATGGGCATATGTATTGTGCAAATTCCACAAATTACATAGCCAATGATAATTCAATAAATATCAAATATTTGTTGGGCGTTTTAAATTCTTCATTAGTAAATTTCTTTATAAAACAAACAAGTACAAACACAAATATTACAGCAAAAGTTCTAAACTCTATACCCATTATTTTCCCTTCTACTAAAATGCAAGAAGCAATTATTAGAATTGTAGATTATGTTCTAATAATCAAATCTTTGCCTTCTGATATCATTATAGATCAATATGTAGACAATGATGTAATGGCTCGTCAATTTGAGAATGTTATAGATGCATTAATATATGAATTATATTTTAGTGATGAATTTGCTCAGGAAAATATATCTTTTGTTGATTCAGTTTTACGTGATTTCCAGATCATAAATGCTAATACTGAGAGTGTCGTGCAAATTATACTAGATACTTTCACTAAACTCAGAAGTATGGATAACGATATAAGGAATAATCTAAAATATATGTCTATAAAATTGGAATCATTATTAGCTCCAATAATTAATATCTAAAAAAAGAGAATATGTATAAGATTAAAAATATTAAACTCAATAATTTTAAGTTCTTCTTTGGCGAACAAAATCTAAAATTAGATAAGAAACATACTCTTATCTATGGAGAAAATGGCAGCGGTAAAAGTTCTATTTATTGGGCATTACATTGTTTCCTGCATAGTACGCTAAAACCAAACGTAGCAAGTGTTCAGAAGTATTTTCTCCCAATATCTCAGAGTGAAGAAAGCATAAAAAATCGATATGCACAAGATGGTGATAAATCTGGAGTTTCAATAACTCTTGAACATTTGGAGTATGAAAGATATGCTAATATTAATGCTGAGATATCAAATAATGTAGTTAACACTCAAACCAATCATGATATTAAGTTGATGGCTCTTTCAAGTGAGTTAATCAACTACAAGGTCGTGTACAACATGTACCTTGCAACAAATAAAAGTACAATTAAACTATTTTCGTATTTTGAAAAGAACCTTTTAGAGTTCATTGACTTTGACCAAGAGTTAAATACTATATCGGGGCGTAATATTTCACGTAACTCGTTAGAGTGGTGGAGATATATAAAGGAGGGTATGCAACCCTACACTACAATAACGGATCCTAATTATGGCATATTTCAAGGACATGTTGCAGATTTTAATCAGCATTTGCGAGATTATCTACAATTAATTACCGGTGAAGCTAATAGAAGTCTTCATGAAGATTTTAAAGAAGATTTCACAATAAGATTTAGATATACACCTGCCATTTATAATGATTTTAAATACGGGAATGATGGAAAACCTCACGGGCGAACAAGAGCAACAAAAGCACCAGAAATAGAACTAATAGTAGAGTTACCTAATGTTGGCGGAATTACATCAAATAAGATTGAAAGGCCACATTCATATTTGAATGAAGCTCGTTTGTCTGCTATTGCAATAGCCATTAGATTTGCAATTTTAAAAGAACGTTATATAGATGATGCTCCTAAAATTATGGTATTAGACGATTTACTCCTTAGTCTCGACCTTGGCAATCGTTCCGCCTTATTGAAAATTATACTAAAAAATTACGCTTCGCGTTATCAGTTAATTATTTTAACACACGATAGAGTGTTCTTTGATTCTGTATTGAAACATTTACCAGAGAACGAACAAAAACGTAATTGGAGAATATTAGAAATGTATGAGACCGAAAACGGAGATAAAAAAGTGCCCAAAGTTGTTACATATCAATCTCCGTTATCAAAAGCATATGCATATTTTAGAGGAGAAAATTATCCAATAGATTATAATGCTTGTGGTAATAATCAACGCCAAGCACTCGAAGAAATATTTAAAGAACAATTCAAAGCATATACTCTTAAAAATGAGAATAATGAACTGGTTAATGTTGATGGCTTAATGATTGGAGAATGTATTATAAAAGCCAAAGAAATGTACACGAAGATAGGTTTTGATATAGACTTGTTAGACGAACTGGATATACATAGAACACAGTCACTAAATCCTTCATCGCATCATAATCCACAGTCAAATTTCTACAAATTAGAATTAAAAAGAACTTTTGAAATTATAAGACTATTGCAAGAGTACAAAATCGTTCAACTAATCAAAAAAGATAATAACATTACATTTAGTGTGAATTGTGAAGATGGCTTTATATATAACTATGAGGTGCAAATTTTAGATGATATATTAGTATACAAGAAACCTAATAACCCATATTTTGTGAATTTAGCAGACAAGAGGAAATATGCTGTTGAGAAATGTAATGGGAAAAAAGCTGGGCATACAACAAACGGATTTTCATTACAAGAATTTTATGATGATACCATAAGAGGCCTAATAGAAAATATACATAAAAATCCAATCGTTGAAAAGGATGTGCTTGATATATTTAAATATAACGGCAGATCTATAAATGAATTACTTGCTGAAATGAATAATTAAAAAGATTAATATGGAACAAAAGTCGAATGTACAATATAGAGCAGAAAAGGAATACAAGAACAGCCGTGAGAAGTTCTTCCTCTTGTTGCGTGAGATTATTTCAAATGCTATACATGCTGTGTTAATTCGGGAAAGTAAGGAGAAAGACTATGTTCCTGAATTAAATTTAAATGTTGTATTTGATGAGATCCAATGTAAAATAGAACTCACTGACAATGGAGAAGGATTTAATGAAAAGAACCGAAAGTATTTTGAAGAATTAGATAAAAAGAATTCGGAAAAAGAAAAACTCAACTTCCATCCTTTGGGACAAGGTCGTTTAGCTATTGTTTATTTTGCAGATTCTGCAGAATATGAAACTGTATATAAAGATGAGACTGGCAAATATAGAAAAAAAACGATACCATATCCTAGTACATCTGAGGGGCTTTTTAGTTTCTCCGCATATGAGGAAGTGGAAGTTAAAAACAGCACCTATACAAAATTAACAATTTTAATAAACAAGCAACTGGCATTAGGAAGAGCTAAGACTTTCTTTAAGAATTATCCTAATTCTGAATTGTTTAAACAATGGTTCATAGAAACCTTCTTTCCTTTTATAATTAGCAATGAGGCGTTAGTTATAAATATTTCTTTGAATGGAGACTGTTTTACTATAAAGAAAGATAGTATAGAAGCTGAGACTCAAAAAGAGTCCTTTGAATTAACACTATCGGATGACAATAAATACTCTTTCATATTATGGCTGATTAAAAATAATAAGCCAATGCATGGTGACAATCCTATAATATGCTTTGCTAGGAATTTAAGAGCCAGTTTATCCAACGGGCATTTAAGTTACTCTATTGACAATAGTGAGGGTTATACTTTGTATTTAACATCTATCTTTTTTGATGAGTATGTAGACACAAAAGGAGAAAGAATAGATGTGTCATGTGATGATATTATATGCATCCAGAATAAGATCAATGAAATCCTTGATAATAAATTCAAGAAAGTTATTGAACAGAATCGCAAAGAAACACAACGCAATCTAAAGAATTTCAAATCACGGTATCCGTCATTGGATTTATTTGTAAATGAAGGACGGATTGCAGAGGAAAAGAATGTCGTAAAAGAAAGCGATATAGTAAAATCGGCAATTAATGAGAAAGGACGGATTGAAAAGGCTTTTTGGACACAAATAGACAAAGATGAAGAGCAAGATGAGGACAATTCGTTTAGTGATTCCGAAGATTGCCAAAAGTTGTTGAATTCTAGTCTGCAAGTTTATGTTAAACACCGTGAAAGTGTCCTACGGCGTTTGAAGACTTTAATCAATAAATATGAAGAAGAAGGCGATAACAAACCTGAATTAGAAGCAACTATTCACGAACTGTTTTTGAAACGAGGTGCCACGTTAAACAATTCTTCAGACATAAATCATCTGCACAATCTTTGGATTTTAGATGATAGGTTTACTATATTTTCAAATAACTTTAAAGCCAAAAGTACAAAGTCTGGTCAAGCCCAGTCAGACATTTACATTTGGGCAGATGCACCAGAAAAAACCAAACAAATTCTGATTTTGGAATTGAAATCAACAACAAAGGCACATAATGCAGGAAACATTCATGAGGGTATGGTGGCGCAAGTAAAAAGATATGCGAATGATTTCTACAATAATCCTACAAAAGTATTGAATTGGGATGTAAATGTGGATAACATACAATATCATGGAATTATTTTAGCCAGAAAATCAGACATAAAGAAAGAATTATCTTCGCCCCAAGCAAGTGGAAGGTACGAATCTATCCCATTCCTTGAAAATTCTTTTTATTGTGATGATGCTTTCTTTATAGATGGAGATCCAAGGCACAAAATAGGAATTCGCATAGAACTGTATTCCTATGAGGATATTTACCAGTTGGCTTCAGATAGAAATTCTGTTTTCTTTAAGTTGCTAAGAAGAGAGTTTGATTTGGAATGTGACCAAATATAGATAAGAAAATGCAAGAAAATAACATAATACTCTATCAGGACGATAACGAGATAACTCGTGTGTCGGTGCGTTTTGCCGATGAAGATTTATGGCTGACACAAAATCAGTTGGCGGATATATATTGTACTACACAACAGAATATCAGCCAACATGTGGACAACATATATAAAGATGGCGAACTGACAATAGAGGCAACTAACAAGAAATTCTTGTTAGTTCGGCAAGAGGGTAATCGTCAGGTAAAACGTAACATCGACCATTATAATCTTGACATGATTATAGCGTTGGGGTATCGTGTCCAATCGCAGGTAGCTACTCGTTTCCGCCGCTGGGCAACCCAACGGCTTCACGAATATATCCAAAAGGGATTTGCTATGGATGATGAGCGGTTAAAGCAAGGCGGTAATCGGTATTTCCGTGAGTTGCTGCAACGCATCAGGGATATTCGTAGTAGCGAACGCAACTTCTATCAACAGGTTACGGATATTTATGCAACTGCCACGGACTATGACCCTCGTGACGAGATGACAAAAATATTCTTTGCCACAGTGCAGAACAAGCTGCATTATGCCGTTCACGAAAATACGGCTGCTGAAGTCATATACAATCGAGTGGATAATGAAAAGCCTTTTGTCGGAATGACCAACTTCAAGGGTAATTATGTGACCAAAGATGATGTGAAGATTGCCAAGAATTATTTGTCTGAGATTGAACTCCAACGTCTGAATCTGCTTGTTTCAGGTTTCTTGGATTTTGCAGAGTTCCAAGCATTGGAAATGAATCCTATGACAATGAAAGACTGGATAGAAGCACTGGATAACCAAATTATTGCCCATAAACGGAAAGTTCTGATTGGTAAAGGGAACATTTCGCATAAGCAGGCGATTGAAAAAGCAGAAAAGGAGTTTGAAATCTATCGCAAACGTGAAATGGAGCTATTGGAAAGTGATTTTGATAAAGAAATCAAAAGATTTAAAGATAAATAATTTCAACACACATGGTTACTATATACTTTGACAAACAACTTTTTAGTCATCTGTTCAAATCGCAAGAAGAAAAATATCTTGTTTTGCGTGAGAAAATACTGTCACATCGTGACGAGTTTATTTTCACGTATTCAAATGCTCATTTATTCGATCTTCAGCAGGATACGACTGATATTAAGTATGATGAGATGGATTTCATGCAATCTATTGTGGATGGTAATCATATTTTTTATGAATATCCTAATATTGGTGTAACAAAAGAGTCACCACGTTCCGCATTTAGTAATGCAGCAAAAGCGGATGATTTTTCTTGGCTTTACAATCTTGATTTGTCACAGATTACAGAAGAACAATGTGATGCCATTAATAATACAATAGACATAGCCATCAAAGATTTAAGAGGAGAATTGGAGTTTGATTGGTTAAAGAAAAGGACTCCAATACACTCAAAAGAACTAACAATAGATAAAGGGAATCTTATCTCATTCGTGAAGTTTGTAAAGGATAATTTTTACAAGGACCAAAATTCATATAAAAACATCAGGGATAATGCTGTCAAAAATTACAACCCAACATTAATAACTTCGGACAATGAGAATGTTTTCAACGATCAATTGGAAGCAGCCCCATTAGGATTATCTTTTATAGAAACGATTAAAGCTGTCATAAACCAATTTGGCTTTAATTCATCTGACGCGACTATTGTATATTATGTATCCTATATGCTCCTTGATTTACTTGGAGTTAGTAAGGAAACTCGAAAAAAAGTTAAGCTCCGTAATATGCAAACAGACTGCATGCATAGCTTCTTTGGCGGATATTGTGATTGTTTTGTAAGTGACGATGCGGGTATACTCAAAAAAAGTAAAACGTTATATAAGCTCTTTAATATTGAAACTCAAATATATTCAATAGACGAATTTATAAAAGTATTTGATGAAGCTATAAAGAATAATCAAAAATCTGCTTCTGAATACTTTGATGAAATTTGTGGTGATTACCAACGAAGAATTGTTACAAAGACAGAAACGATTCCTCCATATACCTTGACACATTTGGGCGCATCTCACATATATTTTGGATATTTCAATTATATGTTGGAACGAACGTCAAAAGATGAAACTGTAATAATGCTTGTGAAAAATAAAAAGGCAAACCAACTTTTACTAATTCAAGAAATAGAGATAATTGTTAATAGGCTCGTATATGTTTTTAATAATTTGGGAGCAACATTCACTTTATTCAATAGAGAATTGGAAATTCCCCAAATACAGACAGGCAATTGGAATAGAATTCTAATATTAAATGATGCAGATATATGTCTAACAAAAGTCAAAGAACCCTCTATGCTTTGTTTATGGATAAAACTTAAGCAGCCTGTATCTACCCAATCGTAAAAAGCATTATCTAATATTGGATATCCTTTACACGACCTATATTTTCTCTTTTATTTCTATATTCATCAATAAACCACCCCAAGCATACTAATTTATCAAAGTAATTCATTACCTTTGCATTTGGAAACTTTTACGCAACCTTGCGCAAAACGCAGAAGTCCAACGGTGGAGCAATAGGAGGAGATTACTCTTTTGATGTTTCTGAAAAGTGATGATATACAGCCACTTGTGAATTTAGCACGATTCCTGGTGGTACCACTTAAGAAACAAGTAAAACAAGGCAAGTCCCTGAATTTCAAACGAATTCAGGGATTTATCTTTTTCTTGCAGAGGCAAAAAGTAGGGTTTCAGAGCATATTTGCAAGTGAAAATCGTGGGACTTTTTTCGATCTCGGATTTAGGCCCACAGTTTGGCGTATTTTGCACTGATTCACAATATTTTGCCACTTGATTCAGAGGGCGTGATTTCGTAATTTTAACCAGTAAATTAAAGTTATGAAACGAGCATCTTTCAGCGTTTTGTTCTTCATCAAAAAGACAAAACTCTTAAAAAACGGCGAAGCCCCCATTCGGCTTCGCATTACCGTGAATAGTATTAGCGTCGAATTGCAAATTCGGCGTAGCGTGGCGCTCAATCTTTGGTCCCAGGCTAAGGAGTGTTCGATGGGGCGCACCAAAGCCGCGGCTGAACTGAACGAATATATCCGCATGCTCAAACTGCGGGTGCTAACTATTCAGCGGGAGTTGGAGGCAGAAGGCACTATCTACACAGCCCGCCTGATTATGGATAAACTCTATAGTTGCGAGGAGGGCCGTTACACGCTTCTGAATGTTTTCCGGAAGCACAACAATGATTGCCGCAGGCTGATTGGTATTGACTATGTGCAAATTACTGTTAGCCGCTTCGACAACTGTTGTAAATACCTCGGCCATTTCATCCAGAAACAATATGGAAAAGAGGATATGAACCTCACCGAGTTAAATGGTGAATTCGTGCGAAATTTCGAGATTTACCTCAAGACGACACGCAACTGCCAGCAAAATACCGTGATTCGTTATATGAAGGGTTTAAAGAAGATTGTCAACCTGGCTCATTAGTGTCCCGTTAAAATTGGGACGAAGTTAATATTA
>ULRY01039813.1_pt1 | contig 38820 bp, 50 predicted proteins | sample 1955941 | NCBI WGS metagenome assembly ULRY01 (sample SAMEA4835696, study PRJEB28245) | human gut metagenome | biome: gut microbiome; material: fecal sample | place: Denmark | collected 2008 | reverse complement strand
CTTTAATATAAGCAATGCAGTTAAAGATTATAAGTCTATTGAGAATATGTATGATATGACGGGTTTCCAGCAGTCAGACAGGAGCCTTGAATATACACTTCCAATGACTACAAAGTATTCTTTAGAAAATTATATAGACAACAGCAATATGGATACAATGAAGTATCTTCTTCAGAAACAGGTACCGCTTATTACAAGAGATGAGTATATCACAAAAGAGCAGGAGAGTAACGAAAAAGCAAAGAACGGCATATATACTTCTGTAAAATCTAATGAAGAGGTGGTAAGACAACTCGATATAACAGTGCATGATATATATTGTAAACCCGGAAATACAAGTCTGTTAAAAGGAATAGATAAATCATTTCTTGATAAAGTAGAACAGTTAAATGGAGTAGAGAGCATAACATATTCATGTTTTGAGTCTATGCGTAACTGGACCTGGGATAGTATGGATTATGAAAAAATGGGGGCAAGACGTTTTTCAAAATCTTCATCCAACTCAAAAGATAAAATGACGGGATATGCAGATAAATATCTTTATACAACATATTATCTTGATGCGGACGAAGTATTATATGACAGATTAAAACAGTATGCAGGAAGCGGATTTGACTATGATTCATTTGCGGACGGAGAAAAGATAATTGTGTTTGTTGATAAGAATCCATATGAGCAGTATGACGATTCTATAAAGGAAGGAAGTAAAATAAACTTTCATTATTATAATGTACTTCTTCCGGGAGCAGATAGAAAGATGTCGTCAAGTTCTTATTTTAATATATTTGATAGAGGTAAAGATGATGTAGAATATAATTTCTTTTACGATGCTGCAATTGAAAAACATCTTGAGGATAAGATATATGCCTATCAGCTTGTGACATCAGAAAGAGGAAGAACTTATCAGAGTTTATTAAGAACAGAATATGGGGCTTCATCAGAATATCTCGGTCTGGAATATGATATGAAATATGGTACATGCGTATCACCTGAAGCTGCAGGAGTTGTGTATGTGACTGATGAAATAAAAAATGAACTAAAAGACATTATTCCGGATTTTGGATATTATACAGCAGTTGCATCCAAGAAACTCGCTGAGACAGAATGTGAAAAACAGAATGAACTTCTTGAAAAAATTTACGGCGAAGAATTGCCGGAAGAATTGAAGTGTGAACTTAAAGATAATACATTTACAATAAAATATAATATCGCTGCTTCTTATTCAGCAACTGATAATATTGTACAGATTTACTGCAAGTCAAATGATGTAATATTTACAACCAATTCTGAACTTAAAAGTGAGTACCGCACGAATGTGCTTAATGCATTTCTTGAATACGGCATAACAATGCTGGCGGTAATTATAATTAATCTTCTTATTATAACGGTGCTTACAAAGAACCGGATTGAGAACAGGACTGACAAAATAGTACTGTTAAAAAGACTGGGGGCAGGCAGGTCAAGAATTGTCCGTATATTTATGATAGAAGTGTTGCGTGAATCGCTGTGGTGCGTATTTACGCTTCCACTTCAAATGATAATTCAGTTTATTGTATACAGAAGTCAGATTAAGAAAATATAAAGGAGTTGTGGTTATTATGGAAAATATAATTTTAAATGCAGCAGGAATTTCAAAAACATACCATGCAGGTTCGGTTGATGTAGAGGCTTTGAAGAAAAGCGATGTATTATTTAAAAAGGGGGAGTTTGCGGCTATAGTTGGAAAGAGCGGTTCAGGCAAGTCTACACTTTTAAGGATAATAGGAACTATGGACAGACCTGATGAAGGAACTGTGGAAATTGAAGGGATGAATGTGTTTGAGATGAAAGATAAACAGCTTTCAAAGTTCAGGCGTGAGAAGATAGGCTTTATATATCAGGATTACAGCCTGTTTCCTGAATTTACAGCGTATGAAAATATTGTAGTTCCGTTTGCACTTGACAATAGGAATGCATCTGAAGAAGAGATTGATGGAATACTTGAATCACTTGGAATATCACATTGTAAAGGAAAATATCCTTCACAGATGTCTGGTGGCGAACAGCAGCGTGTGGCAATTGCGAGGGCAATTGCCACGCACCCGGCTGTAATATTTGCAGATGAACCTACAGGCAATCTTGATGCCGAGAGTGCAAAAATAGTTGCAGATATGCTTTCAATGGCATCAAAAAAATATAACCAGACAATAATAATGGTGACGCACGATATGCAAATGGCAGACCATGCAGACAGAGTTCTTACAATTGTAGACGGCAATGTGAAAGAAGGAAAATCATATTAAGATTGTACTAAAAAAAGAACAATAAAATTTATTGATTTTATCAAACTTATCATGTATACTATCACTTGCTGTGACATTGATAGCGTAGAAGCGTGAGGTTGCTGCCGCAAGGCAGGTTTTCCGTGGAGCGAATGTCAAGGCCGGTATTAACCGGCAGATGAACCTGGCGACAAGTCACTGTACAAATATTAATCATCTGCATGAGCAGAGATGACACGCAGTTATTGAGATGAGAATTTTCGATACGCGTGGGAGTGTGTACAGTCACCGCTTGTCGTACTTACATTATAAAGTGCGAAAAGGAGGCGACTTTTTTTATGGCAAATCAGGTAATAAGAATTACACTGAAAGCTTACGATCATCAGTTAGTTGATCAGTCTGCGAAGAAAATCATCGAAACAGTTAAGAAAACAGGAGCTCAGGTGAGTGGTCCGGTACCTCTTCCAACAAAGAAGGAAGTTGTTACAATTCTTAGAGCTGTTCACAAGTACAAAGACTCTAGAGAGCAGTTTGAACAGAGAACTCATAAGAGACTTATCGATGTTTTAACACCTTCACAGAAGACTGTAGATGCATTATCTAAGTTAGAGATGCCAGCTGGTGTATTCATCAATCTTAAGGTTATGAACTAATCATTCCTTAAACTTTTTTTCATTATTTTTAAGAGCATTAATCCTAAGGGTTTAATATAGAAGCAACTTGGCAACAGTGGTGCAGGTTCCACTTATATTAGCTGTTCTAGGATGACAGGATGCGCTGTGCATATGTTTAATCAGGCATATCATCTTGTCCGCTGTAGATTAAAACAGGAGGAAGATCAATGAAGAAAGCAATTTTAGCTACAAAAGTCGGAATGACTCAAATCTTCAATGAAGACGGTGTTTTAACACCTGTAACTGTTCTTCAGGCAGGTCCTTGTGTTGTTACACAAGTTAAGACTGTAGAAAACGACGGTTACGATGCAGTTCAGGTAGGTTTCGCTGATATTAAAGAAAAGTTAGTCAGCAAGCCTGTTAAAGGACATTTTGACAAGGCAGAGGTTCCTTACAAGAGATTTGTAAGAGAGTTCAAGTTTGAAAATGCTTCAGAGTATTCAGTTAAAGATGAAATCAAGGCTGATATCTTTGCTGCAGGAGACAAAGTTGACGCAACTGCTATTTCAAAGGGTAAAGGTTTCCAGGGTGCAATCAAGAGATTGGGCCAGTCAAGAGGACCTATGGCTCACGGTTCTAAATTCCACAGACATCAGGGTTCAAACGGATCAGCAACAACACCTGGTAGAGTATTCAAGGGAAAAGGAATGCCTGGACATATGGGTTCAAAGAGAATCACAATCCAGAATCTCGAAGTAGTAAGAGTTGATGTTGAAAACAACGTAATCTTAGTAAAGGGTGCAGTACCTGGACCTAAGAAATCATTAGTAACACTGAAAGAAACAGTAAAAGCTGCAAAGTAGTTTTTGCTAAGGAAGGAGGACCACACAGATGGCAAACGTATCTGTTTACAATATTGAAGGCAAGGAAGTTGGTTCTATCGAATTAAACGATGCTGTATTTGGTGTTGAGATTAACGAACATCTTGTACACATGGCTGTAGTAAACCAGCTTGCAAATAATCGTCAGGGAACACAGAGCGCAAAGACACGTTCAGAAGTTTCTGGTGGCGGAAGAAAACCTTGGAGACAGAAGGGAACTGGTCATGCAAGACAGGGTTCTACAAGAGCTCCACAGTGGACTGGCGGCGGTATCGTATTCGCACCAAAGCCAAGAGATTATTCATTCAAGATGAACAAGAAAGAAAAGAAGATTGCTCTTCTTTCAGCTTTAACTTCAAAGGTTGCTGACAACAAGATTGTTGTTCTTGATGAGTTCAAACTTGATGAAATCAAGACAAAGAAATTCGCAGAAGTTATGAACAACTTAAAGGTTTCTAAGGCACTCGTAGTTCTCGAGGGCGAGAACAAGAACGTTGTTCTTTCAGGAAGAAATATTCCTACAGTTAAAGTTTCAGCTACAAATGAGATTAACACATACGATGTATTAAAGTATGATACTCTCGTTGTTACTAAGGCTGCTGTAGAGAAACTCCAGGAGGTGTATGCATAATGGCAAACGTACAGTATTATGATGTAATCCTCAAGCCTGTTATCACAGAGAAATCAATGGCTGATATGGCTACAAAGAAATATACATTTCTTGTACATCCTGAAGCAAATAAGTCAATGATTAAAGAAGCTGTTGAGAAGATGTTTGAAGGAACAAAAGTTGCTAAAGTAAACACAATGAACAGCGTTGGTAAGAAAAAGAGAAGAGGCAGAGTTGAAGGTATGACTGCTAAGACAAAGAAAGCAATCGTTCAGCTCACAGAAGACAGCAAAGATATCGAAATCTTTGAAGGCCTCTAAAATATACGCAACAGTGTAGAAAACAATATTACACAACTCGAAAGGAGAGAATATAATGGGAATTAAAACATATAACCCATATACACCTTCCAGAAGAAATATGACTGGTTCTGATTTCTCAGAAATCACAAAGAAGACACCAGAGAAATCATTACTCGCTTCTAAGAAGAAGACAGCCGGACGTAACAATCAGGGTAAAATCACTGTAAGACATCACGGCGGCGGAAACAGACAGAAGTATAGATTAATCGACTTCAAGAGAAATAAGGAAGGAATTCCTGCAAAGGTTATTGGTATCGAATACGATCCAAACAGAACAGCAAATATCGCTTTAATCTGCTACGCAGATGGCGAAAAATCATATATTCTTGCACCACAGGGTCTTACAGATGGTATGACAGTTCAGAATGGTGCAGGTGCAGAGGTTAGAATTGGTAACTGCTTACCACTTTCAGAAATCCCTGTTGGTACTCAGGTACACAATATTGAGTTATATCCTGGCAAGGGCGGACAGCTCGTTCGTTCAGCTGGTAATTCAGCTCAGTTAATGGCTAAGGAAGGCAAGTATGCAACACTTCGTTTACCTTCTGGTGAGATGAGAATGGTTCCTATCGTTTGCCGTGCAACAATCGGTGTAGTAGGAAACGGTGATCACAGCCTGATTAATCTTGGTAAGGCCGGTCGTAAGAGACATATGGGCATCAGACCTACAGTTCGTGGTTCTGTTATGAACCCTAATGACCATCCACACGGTGGTGGTGAAGGTAGAGCACCTGTTGGTCGTCCATCACCTATGACACCTTGGGGCAAGCCAGCTATGGGTCTTAAGACTCGTAAGAAGAAAAAGCAGTCTAATAAGCTGATTATCAGAAGAAGAGACGGCAAGGCTATTAAGTAATTAATAAAACTGTAAACAATCAAGATTAAGATTATAAGGAGGTTTGAACCTATGGCTCGATCACTTAAAAAAGGACCATTCGCAGACGAGAGCTTGCTCAAGAAGATTGATGCATTAAACGCATCAGGTGACAAGCAGGTTGTTAAAACATGGTCACGTCGTTCAACTATTTTCCCACAGTTCGTTGGACATACAATCGCAGTTCATGACGGAAGAAAGCATGTTCCTGTATATGTAACAGAGGACATGGTTGGCCATAAGCTCGGTGAGTTCGTAGCAACAAGAACTTACAGAGGACATGGTAAGGACGAGAAGAAGAGTAGATAAATATCCATTAATTGAAAGGAGGCTGTAATACCATGGCAAAAGGACATAGATCCCAGATAAAGAGAGAAAGAAATGCAGTTAAGGATACAAGACCTAGTGCAAAATTATCATATGCCAGAGTTTCAGTACAGAAAGCATGTTTCGTATTGGATGCTATAAGAGGTAAGAGTGTTGAAGAAGCACTTGCAATCGTAATGTACAATCCAAGATATGCTTCATCACTTATAGAGAAGTTAATTAAGTCAGCAGCAGCAAATGCTGAAAACAACAATGGTATGGACCCAAGCAAACTTTATATCGAAGAGTGCTATGCAAACAAGGGACCAACAATGAAGAGAATTAAGCCAAGAGCACAGGGTAGAGCTTACAGAATCGAAAAGAGAATGAGCCATATCACTGTAATACTCAATGAAAGATAATTCCGGATGCGCTGATTGCGCATTGCCGGAACGGCTTTTGGAAATGGACGTTTCCTGAAGAACAGAAAGGAGATTTAAATGGGACAGAAAGTTAATCCTCATGGTTTGAGAGTTGGCGTTATCAAAGACTGGGATGCTAAATGGTATGCAGAAGATAACTTCGCTGACAACCTTGTAGAAGATTATAACATTAGAAAATTCCTTAAGAAGAAACTTTATGCTGCAGGAATTTCTAGAATTGAGACAGAAAGAGCTTCAGACAGATTAAAGATTATTATTCACACAGCTAAGCCGGGCGTAGTTATCGGTAAAGGCGGTGCTGAAATCGAAAGCTTAAAGAAGCAGGTTGAAAAACTCACTTCAGCTAAGAAGTTAAGCATTGATATTAAGGAAGTAAAGAGACCGGACAAGGATGCTCAGCTTGTTGCAGAAAACATTGCTCAGCAGCTTGAAAACCGTATCTCATTCAGAAGAGCTATGAAGTCATGCATGGGCAGAACAATGAAGCAGGGTGCTAAGGGTATCAAGACATCTTGTTCAGGTCGTCTCGGCGGTGCTGATATGGCTCGTACAGAATTCTACAGCGAAGGTACAATTCCGCTTCAGACACTTCGTGCTGATATCGATTATGGTTTTGCAGAAGCAAATACAACATACGGTAAAGTCGGCGTTAAGGTTTGGATTTATGAAGGAGAGGTTCTTCCTGCAAAAAAGGCTAATAAGGAAGGGAGCGAACAATAATGTTACTACCTAAGAGAGTAAAATATCGTAGACAGTTCCGTGGTTCTATGGCTGGTAAGGCTACAAGAGGCAACAAGATCACTAATGGTGAATATGGTATCGTTGCAACAGAACCATGTTGGATTAAATCAAATCAGATAGAGGCTGCCCGTATTGCGATGACACGTTACATCAAGCGTGGCGGTAAAGTATTTATTAAGATTTTCCCAGATAAGCCGGTAACAGGTAAGCCTATCGGTGTTCGTATGGGTAAAGGTAAAGGTAACTTGGAGTGCTGGGTAGCAGTAGTTAAACCTGGACGTGTTATGTTTGAAATCTCAGGCGTTCCTGAAGAGACAGCCAGAGAGGCGTTGCGTCTTGCAACACACAAGCTTCCTTGCAAGTGTAAGGTTGTTTCACGTGCAGACTTAGAAGGCGGTGATAACAGTGAAAATTAATAAATATGTAGAAGATTTAAAGGCAAAATCAGCTGCAGAATTAAGTGATGAATTAGTAGCTGCTAAAAAGGAACTTTTCAACTTAAGATTCCAGAACGCAACAAATCAGTTGGATAATACTAGCAGAATCAAAGAAGTTAGAAAGAACATTGCTAGAATTCAGACTGTAATTGCACAGAAGAATGCTTAATTAATTGTTGAATAAATAATTTTTGGATTCCTAAGAAAGGAGAACGAACTGTGGAAGAGAGAAATCTTAGAAAAACTCGTACAGGCAGAGTCGTAAGCAATAAAATGGATAAGACAATCGTTGTTGCTGTTGAGGATAACGTAAAGCATCCACTCTACAATAAGATTGTCAAGAGAACATACAAGTTAAAGGCACACGATGAGAACAACGAATGTTTAATCGGTGATACTGTTAAAGTAATGGAAACAAGACCACTCTCAAAGGATAAGAGATGGAGACTTGTTGAGATTATCAGCAGAGCTAAATAATATTGTTAAAGAATTCAAAATGTCGATACGCCAGGCACGGTTGAAACTGGCGGCAAGACATGAATATTACTGAAAGGGGTAGTATTATGGTACAACAGGAAACCAGACTGAAGGTTGCTGATAACACAGGTGCTAAGGAAATCCTCTGCATCAGAGTTATGGGTGGCTCTACAAGAAGATATGCAAATATCGGTGATGTAATCGTAGCTTCTGTTAAAGAGGCAACACCAGGCGGCGTTGTTAAGAAGGGCGATGTAGTTAAGGCCGTAGTTGTTCGTACTGTTAAAGGTACACGCCGTAAAGACGGATCATATATCAAATTTGATGAAAATGCTGCTGTTATTATTAAGGACGATCAGACTCCAAAGGGAACTCGTATTTTCGGACCAGTAGCAAGAGAGTTAAGAGATAAGAAGTTCATGAAAATCGTATCTTTAGCTCCAGAAGTATTATAAGGAGGTGCCACAATGTCAGCTGTAAGAATTAAAAAAGGTGATACAGTTAAAGTTATCGCAGGAAAAGACAAAGGCAAAGAAGGCAAGGTATTGTCTGTAAATGCTAAAAACAATACAGCATTAGTTGAGGGCGTAAACATGGTTACAAAGCATGCTAAGCCAAGTGCAGCTAATCAGCAGGGTGGAATTCTCCACCAGGAAGCACCAATCGCTATTTCAAACATCATGTATGTTGTGAAAGGTAAGACAACAAAGATTGGTTACGAATTCAAAGATGGCAAGAAAGTTCGTGTTGCTAAGGCAACTGGCGAAGTAATTGACTAATACAGGAAGGAGGCAATAAAAATTGAGTAGACTTAGAGATTTATACGAAAATGAAATCACTAAAAAGATGACAGAGAAATTCGGTTACAAGAACCCAATGATGGTTCCAAAGATCGATAAGATAGTAATAAACATGGGCGTTGGCGAAGCTAAGGAAAATTCAAAGCTTCTTGATGCTGCAGTTAAGGAACTTGAGACAATTTCAGGTCAGAAAGTAGTTCTTACAAGAGCAAAGAATTCTATTGCTAACTTCAAGTTAAGAGAAGGTCAGGCTATCGGATGTAAAGTTACACTCCGTGGTGAAAAGATGTACGAATTCCTTGACAGACTTGTAAACCTTGCATTACCTCGTGTACGTGACTTCCGTGGCGTAAGTGCTGAGTCATTTGATGGCAGAGGAAACTATGCATTAGGTATTAAAGAGCAGATCATCTTCCCTGAAATTGAGTATGATAAGATTGATAAAGTAAGAGGTATGGATGTTATCATCACAACAACAGCTAAGACTGATGAGGAAGCTCGTGAATTGTTGAGAATGTTCAACATGCCATTTAAGAACTAATTTAAGGAGGAAAATTCAATGGCTAAAACTTCTATGAAGATTAAGCAGCAGAGAGCTCCTAAGTTCTCTACTAGAGCGTATACTCGTTGTACAATTTGTGGTCGTCCACATTCTGTTTTAAGAAAATACGGAATCTGCAGAATTTGCTTCCGCGAGTTAGCTTACAAGGGTCAGATCCCAGGCGTTAAGAAAGCTTCTTGGTAAGATTTTACCAGGAAGGCCGCCATTGCCTTTAAGGCTGGCGGCTGGATACGCATGACACATTTGTGTCAGTTGCATTAACAAAAGTCCTGCATGTGCGGGAAACCGGTTAATTAATTAAGGAGGAACATTTAAAATGACAGATCCAATTGCAGATATGCTTACAAGAATCCGTAATGCGAATACAGCAAAGCATGATACAGTTGATGTACCATCTTCAAAGATGAAGCTTGCTATCGCAAAAATCCTTTTAGATGAAGGATATATCAAAGCATACGAACTTGTTGATAACGGTAACTTCAAAGATATCCATATCACATTAAAGTATGGTAAAGATAAGAATGAAAAAATCATCTCTGGTCTTCAGAGAATTTCTAAGCCAGGTCTTAGAGTATATGCAAACAAGGAAGAACTTCCTAAGGTATTAGGTGGTCTTGGTGTTGCTATTATCTCAACAAACCAGGGTGTTATCACAGATAAGGAAGCTAGAAAGCTCGGCGTAGGCGGAGAAGTTCTTGCATTTATCTGGTAGTATAAGACAGCAATAGCTGTATATAAACAACTCATTAAGCGGGCATTAAAAGATGCTCTACTATAATTAGGAGGTGCACGGCATGTCACGTATAGGAAAAATGCCTATCGCTGTACCAGCAGGAGTAACTGTTGATATCGCAGAAAATAATAAAGTGACTGTAAAGGGTCCTAAGGGAACACTCGAGAGAGTATTACCTGCAGAAATGGACATCAAAATGGAAGGTAATGAAGTCATCGTTTCAAGACCAAACGATTTAAAGAAGATGAAATCATTACACGGTTTAACAAGAACACTCATCCACAACATGGTTGTTGGTGTTACAGACGGATATGAAAAGAAACTTGAGGTAAACGGTGTTGGTTACAGAGCACAGAAGCAGGGTAAAAAGCTTGTTTTATCACTCGGTTATTCTCATCCGGTAGAAATGGAAGACCCAGATGGTATCGAGACTGTATTAGATGGTCAGAATGTTATCATCGTTAAGGGTATCAGCAAAGAAAAAGTTGGCCAGTACGCAGCTGAAATCAGAGCTAAGAGAGCTCCTGAACCATATAAGGGCAAGGGTATCAAGTATTCTGATGAGGTTATTAGACGTAAGGTCGGTAAGACTGGTAAGAAATAATTAAAGGAGTGAATGTTATGGTTAGTAAGAAGTCAAGAACAGTAGTTCGTGAAAATAAACATAGAAGATTACGTAATCGTTTCAGCGGTACAGCAGAGAGACCTCGTTTAGCTGTGTTTAGAAGCAATAATCATATGTACGCTCAGATTATTGACGATACAGTTGGTAAGACACTTGTTTCAGCTTCAACACTTGATAAGGATGTAAAGGCTGAATGTGAAAAGACTAATAACGTTGAGGCTGCTGCAGTAGTAGGTAAGGTAGTTGCTAAGAAGGCATTAGAAAAAGGTATTACAACTGTTGTCTATGATAGAGGCGGTTTTATATATGAAGGAAAAGTAAAAGCATTGGCAGAGGCAGCAAGAGAAGCTGGCCTTGAATTCTAAGCGGAAGGGAGAAACAGTATGAAACGTACAATCATTGACGCTAGTCAGTTAGAGTTAAATGATAATGTTGTTGCAATTAAGCGAGTAACTAAGGTAGTAAAGGGCGGACGTAACATGAGATTCGCAGCTTTAGTTATCGTTGGTGATGGCAACGGACATGTAGGTGCAGGTGTTGGTAAAGCAGCTGAAGTTCCTGAAGCAATCCGCAAGGGAAAAGAAGATGCTATGAAACATTTAGTAGAAGTTCCGATTGATGAGAATGGTTCAGTTCCACATGATTATATCGGTAAGTTCGGAGGAGCTACAGTTCTCCTCAAGAGAGCTCCAGAAGGTACTGGTATCATCGCTGGTGGTCCTGCTCGTTCAGTACTCGAGCTTGCAGGTATCAAGAACATTCGTACAAAGTCACTTGGTTCAAACAATAAGCAGAATGTTGTACTTGCAACAATCGCAGGTCTTCAGTCAATGAAGACACCAGAGGAAATCGCAAGACTTCGTGGTAAGTCAGTAAGCGAAATCCTTGGCTAATCAAGAACACACGAGAATTTGATGTAAAGGGTAAGAGGGCAGTGTACTGCTGTCTCTCCTGCCCAAAACATTGTTATAGTGTCCGCTGATAAGCGGCAAGATGGAGGTTAAAATGGCTGATAAGAAGTTAAAAATAACTTTAGTAAAGTCTCCAATCGGTGCTGTTCCTAAGCATAGAAGAACTGTTGAGGCTATGGGTCTTACAAAGATGCATAAGACTGTAGAACTCCCAGATAATGCAGCAACAAGAGGACAGATACAGCAGATTGGTTACATGTTAAAGGTAGAAGAAATCTAATTTTATTTAGATGAAGGAGGTGCAATAATGGATTTATCTAATTTAAGCCCAGCTGAGGGTTCAGTAAAAAGCGATAATTTCAGAAGAGGCCGTGGTCATGGTTCTGGTAACGGTAAAACAGCCGGTAAGGGACATAAGGGTCAGAAGGCACGTTCAGGTGCTCCAAGACCAGGTTTTGAAGGTGGCCAGATGCCATTATACAGACGTATTCCTAAGAGAGGTTTCACAAACAGAAACCGTTTAGAAATCGTTGCAATTAATGTTAGTGCATTAGAAAGATTTGATGCCGGTTCAGAAGTTTCAGTTGAAACACTTATTGAATCAGGAATTGTTAAAAATCCTAAAGACGGCGTTAAGATTCTTGGAAATGGAGAACTCACAAAGAAGCTTACAGTAAAGGCTAATGCTTTCAGTGCTTCAGCTAAGGAAAAAATCGAAGCTGTTGGTGGAACTTGTGAGGTGATCTAATGATAAAAACACTTACGAGCGCATTTAAAAATAAGGATATACGCAAAAAATTGCTTTATACACTTATGATGCTTGTTGTAATTAGAATAGGAAGTCTTCTTCCTATCCCTGGTGTTGATACAGAGTATTTTAGTACGCTTCTGAGTGGTTTTAACAGCGGCGACTTGAGTTATCTGAGTGCATTTACAGGAGGTTCATTTGAAAAAATGTCCCTCTTCGCACTCAGCATAACACCTTACATTACTTCTTCTATCATCATGCAGCTCCTTACAATTGCAATTCCTAAATTAGAGGAAATGCAGAAAGAGGGCGAAGATGGCAGAAAGAAGATTGCTTCTATTACGAGATATGTTACAATTGCTTTAGCTTTAATCGAGAGTATTGCCATGGCAGTAGGATTTGGCCGTCAGGGTCTTATTAAAGACTACAAAGACATGAGTACAATACATTATGTTACATGTATCATTGTAGTAGTAGCAGCACTTACAGCTGGTTCAGCTGTGCTTATGTGGATTGGAGAGCGTATCACAGAAAAAGGTGTAGGTAATGGTATTTCAATAGTATTGTTAATTAATATTATTTCAGGTATGCCAAGTGATTTTGTGACACTTTACAGCACATTTGTTGCTAATAAGAGTATTGCAAGGGGCGTTACAGTTGCAGTAATCATTGCTGCTATAGTAATCGCAGTAGTCGTTCTTGTTGTAATATTACAGGATGGCGAACGCAGAATACCGGTACAGTATTCACAGAAAGTTGCAGGAAGAAAGACAATTGGTGGTCAGGCTACAAATATTCCTTTAAAGGTAAATACAGCCGGTGTTATGCCAATTATCTTTGCTTCATCAATTATGCAGTTCCCTGTAATCATCGTTCAGTTGTTTACAAGTAACTCATATGAGTGGACAAAGTATTTAAGCCAGTCATATTGGTGCAGAGTACAGATGCCTAAGTATTCTATAGGCCTTTTACTTTACATCATACTGGTAGTAGTATTTGCTTATTTCTATACATCGATTACATTTAATCCTGTACAGATTGCAGATAACTTAAAGAAAGCTGGTGGAGTTGTTCCTGGTATTACACCTGGCCGCTCTACAAGCGAGTATTTAAATAAAATATTAAATTATATCGTATTTATTGGCGCTGTTGGTCTTATGATTGTAGCGTTAATCCCGATTATGTGCACAGGCTTTTTCAATGCAAGTGTATCATTTGGTGGAACATCTATCATCATTATTGTTGGTGTTGTTCTTGAAACAATGAAACAGATTGAGTCAATGATGGTAAATCGTAACTACAGAGGATTTTTAAGCGAGTAAAGATATAGACATGAGGGACTTGCCTGGGATATTTTCCGGGCGAGTCGTTTGTGTATATTGCGTTTAAATTCTACAGGAATGGAGAGACTTATGAAGATTATAATGTTAGGAGCACCTGGTGCCGGTAAAGGTACACAGGCCAAAAAGATTGCGGCTGAATACAAAATCCCACATATCTCAACAGGAGATATTTTCAGAGCTAATATTAAAAACAATACAGAGCTTGGTCAGAAGGCTAAAGCTTATATGGATAAGGGAGAGCTTGTTCCGGATGAACTTACACTCGACCTTATAATGGATAGATTTAAACAGCCTGATTGTGAAAACGGATATGTGCTTGATGGTTTCCCAAGGACAATTCCACAGGCAGAGGCACTTGATGCAGCACTTACTGCTAAGGGTGAGGCTGTTGATTTTGCAATCAATGTTGAAGTTCCTGATGAAAATATTATAAACAGAATGTCAGGAAGAAGAGCATGTGTAGGATGTGGTGCAACATACCATATTAAATATAACCCTACAAAGGTAGAAGGAATCTGTGATGTCTGCGGCGAAAAGCTTATTTTAAGAGATGACGACAAGCCGGAAACAGTTAAGAACAGACTCAGTGTATACCATGAACAGACACAGCCATTAATTGACTTCTACGCAAAGAAGAATGTATTGGCTGAAGTTGATGGAACAAAAGACATGGAAGAAGTATTCGAAGATATTGTAAAAATATTGGGAAAGTAGTGAAGTCATGGCAGTTTCGGTAAAATCACACAGAGAAATTGAATTGATGAGAGAGGCAGGCAAAATTCTTGGTACAGTGCTTAATAATCTTACAAAAGAGATTAAGCCTGGAATGTCAACATGGCACATCGACAAGATGGGCGAGGACATGATAAGAAGTTTTGACTGTGTCCCTTCGTTTCTTGGTTATGGCGGCTATCCTGCTTCAATATGTGTTTCGATAAATGATGAGGTAGTTCACGGAATTCCGTCTAAGAAAAGGATTGTAAAGGAAGGCGATATTGTCAGTCTTGATGCCGGTGTGATATATAAAGGTTATCAGTCAGATGCAGCCCGTACGGTTGGAGTCGGACAGATAAGCGATGAAGCGGCACAGCTGATAGAAGTCACAAGACAGAGCTTTTTTGAAGGCATCAAATTTGCAAAAGAAGGCTGTCATTTACACGAAATATCAAATGCTATTGCAGATTACAACGAAAAGCACGGTTATGGAGTAATCCGGGATTTAGTCGGTCACGGCATTGGAACAAAACTTCATGAAGACCCTGAAATTCCAAATTTCCGACAGGAAAGAAGAGGAATAAAGCTTTATGAGGGAATGACACTTGCTATTGAACCTATGGTAGCCATGGGAGACTGGAAAGTGAGATGCCTTGATGATGACTGGACAATGGTTACAACAGACCATTCACTTACAGCACATTATGAAAATACTGTGCTGGTAACAAAAAATGGACCGGAGATTCTTTCACTGGTCAAAGAATAATGGAGGTCTGTTATGGAAAATAAAATGACCGGCTGTTTTGCAAGGTCCCTTGCTGGACATGACAAAACAGAAATTTATATAATAGTAGGTGAAGAGCCCGGGTATGTATATCTTTCAGACGGAAAACTCAAAAAAGTTGAGAATCCAAAGAAGAAGAAGTTAAAACATATCCAGCCCGTAAAACGTGCAGATGCACTTATTGCAGAAAAACTCGAGACACAAAAAGAATTGCATAATGAAGATATTAAAAGAGCAATTAAAGAATATATTTCTAATATGAAGGAGGACAATAAATGTCAAAATCAGATGTAATTGAAATTGAAGGAACTGTTGTGGAAAAACTTCCAAATGCTATGTTTCAGGTAGAACTTGAAAATGGTCATCAGGTGCTTGCACATATAAGTGGCAAGTTAAGAATGAACTACATTCGTATCTTACCTGGTGATAAAGTTACAATTGAGCTCTCTCCATATGACCTTAGCAAGGGCAGAATTATCTGGAGAGATAAATAAGAAACATGATAACAGTATTACTGCACAGCAAAAATTTTTGAAAAAATTTTCAAAATTACCTTGCAATTAAAATTTATGTTGTGCTATAATATCAAACGAACTTGTCTGAAAGGAGGCTTTTGCAGTGAAGGTTAGATCATCAGTAAAACCAATTTGTGAAAAGTGCAAAGTCATTAAGAGAAAGGGTGCTATCAGAATTATCTGTGAGAACCCAAAGCACAAACAGAGACAGGGCTAATTTATAGTTTATGGGAGAAGTAGTGATACTTCTCATGTTTGTGTGTTTACAGATAGAATATATTTCAGGTACAATATATTTTATTTGTTACAATAATCTTTCCTGTGATTTTATTCTGAATAAGGAAAGATGTTTAGTTATGCGGCTGCAGTGATGAACCACACGGCTAAGTTGTACGGTTCAATCACTATTTTATATATGCGGGAAGAGTGGCAGCGCACACATTTCAGGCGGCACATTTTGTGACGAGCTGCGTTTTGTTAGTCGGACTGCAACATTTCATTTTAATTATTATTTATACATTGATTAACGGAGGTTAAAGAACACATGGCTCGTATTTCAGGTGTAGACTTACCAAGAGAAAAAAGAATTGAAATCGGTCTTACTTATGTCTATGGTATAGGCAGAGTTAGAGCATCTAAGATTCTTGCAGAGGCAGAGGTTAATCCAGACACACGTGTTAAGGATTTAACTGACGAAGAAGTTGCAAGAATTGCTAAGGTTATTGATGCAGATACAGAAAATCTTGTAGAAGGTGACTTAAGAAGAGAAGTTGCCATGAACATCAAGAGATTAAAGGAAATCGGATGCTACAGAGGAATCCGTCATAGAAAAGGTCTTCCTTGCAGAGGTCAGAAGACAAAGACTAATGCTAGAACATGTAAGGGTCCAAAGAAGACAGTTGCAAATAAGAAGAAGTAATAAGGTAGACTTTTAATATAGGAGGTTAGTTTAGAAATGGCTCAAAAAGTTACAAAAAAAGTGACAAAGAAGCGCGTTAAGAAAAACGTAGAAAGAGGACAGGCTCATATTCAGTCTTCTTTTAACAATACAATCGTTACATTAACAGATGCAGAAGGCAATGCTTTATCATGGGCAAGTGCCGGCGGTCTTGGTTTCAGAGGTTCTAAGAAATCAACTCCTTATGCAGCACAGATGGCAGCTGAGACTGCAACAAAGGCTGCTTTAATTCACGGATTAAAGTCTGTTGACGTTATGGTAAAGGGCCCAGGTTCTGGTAGAGAAGCTGCAATTCGTGCACTTTCTGCTTGCGGACTTGAGGTTACAAGTATCAAGGATGTTACACCAGTTCCACATAATGGTTGTCGTCCACCAAAGCGTAGAAGAGTTTAATTAGGAGGTAGAATTTAAGATGGCAGTTAATAGAACACCAGTGCTTAAGAGATGCAGATCTCTTAATTTAGATCCTATTTATTTAGGTATAGATAAGAAGTCAAACAGAAAGGCAAAGAATGCCGGAAGAAAGATTAGCGAGTATGGTATGCAGCTTCGTGAGAAGCAGAAGGCTAAGTTTATCTACGGTGTATTAGAGAAGCCTTTCCGTAACTATTATAAGAAGGCTGAGAAGCAGAAGGGTATGACTGGTGAAAACCTCATGGTTATGCTTGAGCTCAGACTTGACAATGTAATCTTCAGAATGGGTTTAGCCAGAACTAGAAGAGAAGCAAGACAGATTGTTGATCATAAGCATGTATTAGTAAATGGTAAGTGCATCAATATTCCTTCATATCTTGTTAAGGCTGGAGACGTAATCGAAATCAGAGAAAAGTCTAAGTCATCAGCAAGATATAAAGAAATTCTTGAAGCTACAAATGGAAGACTTGTTCCAGAATGGCTTGAAGCTGACAGCGAAGCTCTTAAGGGTACAGTTAAGGCTATCCCTACAAGAGATATTATCGACGTTCCAGTTGATGAAATGCTTATCGTCGAGTTATATTCTAAGTAATTAAAGAGTAAACTCAAATTAACCCATAAAAGGAGGGGCTATACATGGTTGATGCAGATTTTAATTTCAATATGCCAAAGATTGAGATGACTGAAGAGTCAGAAGATGGAAAATATGGCAAATTTGTAGTAGAACCACTTGAGAGAGGCTATGGTTTAACTCTGGGTAACTCACTCAGAAGAATCATGCTTTCATCATTAGTTGGTACTGCTGTAAGCAGTGTTAAGATTGATGGTGTGCTTCATGAGTTCAGTTCAATTCCTGGCGTTAAAGAAGACGTTACAGAGATTATCTTAAACATCAAGGAGCTTGCTATTAAGAATAACAGCAACTCAGTCGAGCCGATTACTGCTCATATTGACTTCGCTGGAGAAGGCGTGGTTAAAGCATCAGATATCAAGGTTGATCCTGATATTGAAATTGTTAACCCGGACCTTGTTATTGCACATTTAAATGGCGGTGCTGACTGCAAGCTCTCTATGGAGCTTACAATCACAAACGGCAGAGGTTATGTAAGTTCTGAAAAGAATAAGCATGAGGATATGCCGGCCGGTGTTATCGCTGTAGATTCTATTTACACTCCTGTAGAGCGTGTAAATATGGCCGTACAGAACACTCGTGTAGGCCAGGATACAGATTTTGATAAGCTTACTCTTGATATATTTACTAACGGAACAATTACTCCTGATGAGGCTTTAAGCCTTGCAGCTAAAGTTTTAAGTGAACATCTCAAAGTATTTATCAACTTATCAGAAAATGCTGCAAACGCTGAGGTTATGGTTGTTGCACAGGAAGACGAATCAAGCAAGGTACTCTCTATGAGCATTGAAGACCTTGAATTATCAGTTCGTTCATTCAACTGTCTTAAGAGAGCAGGTATCAATACTGTTGAACAGCTTTGCAATAAGACACCTGACGACATGATGAAGGTTCGTAATCTTGGTAAGAAGTCTCTTGATGAGGTACTTCTTAAACTTAAAGAGTTAAATTTAAGCCTTAGTCCAAACGAGGACTAATAAATAAATAGGTGTGTTACATACACACGATAGTAGATTTGTAGATTTAAACACACATACAGTAAGTCCATAAGCGCATGTATGTGCGTTACAAATGGAGGTTAAATTAAATGGCAAAGTATAGAAAGCTTGGTAGAAATTCAAGCCAGAGAAAAGCATTACTCAGAGGACAGGTTACAGCTCTTATTGAGAATGGTAAGATTGTTACAACTGAGGCAAGAGCAAAAGAAGTAAAGAAGCAGGCTGAAAAGCTTATAACACTTGCAATCAAAGAAAAAGATAACTTCGAGACAGTTAAAGTTTCTGCAAAGGTTCCTAAGAAGGATGCCAACGGCAAGAGAGTTAAAGAAGTTGTTGATGGCAAGAAAGTTACTGTATATGAGACAGTAGAAAAGGAAATCAAGAAAGATTTACCTTCAAGACTTCATGCAAGAAAGCAGATGGATAAGGTTCTTTACAAAGTAACAGAAGTTCCTGCTGAAGCAGCTGGAAGAAAGAAGAACACAAAAGTTGTTGATCTTACAAATAAAATGTTTGATGAAATCGCTCCTAAGTATGCTGACCGTAAGGGTGGCTATACAAGAATCGTTAAAATCGGTTTAAGAAAAGGCGATGCAGCAATGGAAGTTCTCCTTGAGTTAGTATAATGAATTGGAAGTCCCCAGTCATAAGGAGAGTTCTTCCTATGAGATAAAATTAGCGGACTTTTAAATGCGTGGATATTGTTTAACTCAATATCCACGTTTTTTTTCATAGTTATAAAATATATTATAAGATTATTATGTCAAAGACTGTATTGATATAAATGAAATGGAAATGAAATTATGGGAATTGTTAAGACAAAGGATTTAACATTTGAATATATAAGACGAGACGAAGAGGGAAATGTAGAGGGAATTACAACAGCAGTAGACCATGTCAACATCGATTTGCAGGCAGGGCAGTTTATAGCTGTACTTGGACATAATGGTTCAGGCAAATCAACACTTGCAAAGCATTTTAATGCACTTGTATCACCAACGGAAGGTACGGTGTGGGTAGATGGAATGGATACAAAGGAAGATGATAAAATCCTTGATATAAGACAGACTGCCGGAATGGTATTCCAGAATCCCGATAATCAGATTATTTGTACATTAGTAGAGGAAGAAGTGGGCTTTGGCCCTGAAAATATAGGTGTGCCTACAGATGAGATATGGCAGAGAGTAGCTGACAGCCTTCAGGCAGTTGGCATGTACAGTTTCAGAAAAGCTTCACCAAATAAACTTTCAGGAGGGCAGAAGCAGAGAGTTGCAATTGCAGGTATCGTTGCGATGAAACCAAAGTGCATTATACTTGATGAACCGACAGCAATGCTTGACCCATCCGGACGAAAAGAAGTGATATCTGTACTTCATGAACTTAATGAAAAAGAAAACGTGACAATTATTCTTATAACTCATTATATGGAAGAAGTAATAGATGCAGACAGAGTGTTTGTTATGGATGCTGGAAAAATTATGATGGAGGGAACTCCACGGCAGATATTTTCAAATGTTGAGCATCTAAAGGAATTAAGACTTGATGTGCCGCAGGTAACAGAACTTGCATATGAGTTAAAGAAAGCTGGTGTGCCACTTCCTGACGGGATACTCACAAAGGAAGAATTTACGCTTGCATTAAAACGACTTGTTATGCAGAATGGAGATTAATATGTCAATTATAGTTGATAAAATAAGCTATACATATGAAATAGGAACCGGATTTGAAAGGCAGGCATTAAAAGAAGTAAGCTGCGTTATAGAAAAAGGTGAATTTATCGGACTTATCGGTCATACAGGTTCAGGTAAATCAACATTTATACAGCATTTGAACGGACTTGTAAAAGCAACTTCAGGTGCTATATATTATGACGGTGAAGATATATATGACAAAGATTTTGATATGAGAAAATTGAGAAGCAAAGTCGGTCTTGTTTTCCAGTATCCTGAGCATCAGCTTTTCGAGACTGATATTTTCAAAGATGTATGTTTTGGTCCTAAAAATCTTGGCCTTGACAGAGCAGAGACAGAACTTAGAGCATTTGAAGCACTTCGCCTTGTTGGACTTGATGAATCTCTTTACTACCAGTCGCCGTTTGATTTGTCAGGCGGTCAGAAAAGAAGAGTTGCAATAGCCGGAGTTCTTGCTATGAAACCGGAGGTTCTCATATTAGATGAGCCGACTGCCGGTCTTGACCCTAAAGGAAGAGATGATATTCTTGACTGTGTCAAAAAGCTTCAGAAAGAAACAGGCATTACAGTAATCCTTGTTTCACACAGCATGGAAGATGTTGCAAAATACGTTGACAGAATTATGGTTATGAATGATGGAATACTTATGTATAACGGAACACCAAAAGAAGTATTTGCACATTACAAAGAGCTTGAGAAGATTGGACTTGCGGCACCGCAGGTTACATATATAATGAATGATTTGAAAAATGCAGGATTTGATGTTGACGTGAGTGCAATAACGATAGAAGAAGCAAAAACATCAATACTTAAAGCATTGGGAAAGAAATAAGCTGGAAATAATGTTGAAAGCATAACTCCGGCTGAAAGGAAAAATATGATAAGGGATATTACAATAGGACAATATTATCAGACAAAGTCTGTTATACATGAGCTTGACCCAAGAGTAAAACTTATGGGAACATTAATATTTATTATTTCACTGTTCTTAGGTAAAAGTGTATGGATGTATCTTGCGGTTACAGCATTTCTTGCCGTAATAATCAAGCTTTCAAATGTTCCGCTGAAATTCATTGTAAAAGGTCTTAAAGCGGTACTTATTCTTATAATATTTTCTGCAGCATTTAATCTGTTCCTGACAGATGGAGAAGTGGTTGTAAGACTGTGGAAATTAAAAATTACAAAAGAAGGTATTTATCAGGCGGTATTTATGGTTATAAGACTTATGTACCTTATTATGGGCTCATCACTTATGACACTTACGACAACGCCGAACAATCTTACCGATGGACTTGAAAAGAGTCTTGGATTTTTAAAAGTTATAAAAGTACCTGTCCATGAAATAGCGATGATGATGTCAATAGCATTAAGATTTATACCGATTCTTATCGAGGAGACGGACAAGATAATGAAGGCACAGATGGCAAGAGGTGCTGATTTTGAAAATGGAAATCTTGTTAAACGTGCAAAAGCAATGATACCTGTACTTGTGCCATTATTTATCTCAGCTTTCAGACGTGCCAATGAACTTGCAATGGCTATGGAAGCAAGATGTTATCATGGTTCAGAGGGGCGTACAAAAATGAAACCGCTTAAATATAAGAAAAATGACAGAATTGCATATGGTGTACTTGCAGCATATCTGTGTGCAATGATAGCACTTAATATATTTTTAGGTGGAAGAATTATATAAAAACTGGAATTAATAATTATAATAAATATGTTTTAATTAAGCCGCGGTGAATTTTTGGTATTGAAAAAATCATCGCGGCAAATGAGGTTATTTATGAGACGTATAAAACTGACAGTAGCATATGATGGCTGTAATTACAGCGGATGGCAGATACAGCCTAATGCTTCGACAATAGAACAGGTTCTTGATAATGCGATTAATAAAGTGACAGGAGAGAAAGTTCACGTTATCGGTGCAAGCAGAACGGATGCAGGTGTACATGGTCTGGGAAATGTCGCTGTATTTGATACGGCTTCTGGAATTCCGGGTGACCGCTGGGCATATGCAATCAATACACATCTTCCTGAAGATGTGAGTGTTGTTGAGTCACGCGAAGTTTCACTGGAATTTCACCCAAGACACTGTAATACCGTAAAAACGTATGAGTACAGGATATTAAATACAAGATTTCCGATTCCACAGTTTAGAAATTACAGCTGGCATGTAAAAGAGCCTCTTGATGTAAATGCAATGCAGAGTGCAGCACAAAGGCTGGTAGGAGAGCATGATTTTAAGAGTTTCTGCAGTGTAAAAACACAGGCGGAGTCTACTGTAAGAACGATTTATTCTGTAGATGTGCGGACTGAGGATGAAGCGTATATAGTTATCAGGGTTTCGGGAAACGGATTTTTGTATAATATGATAAGAATAATCGCAGGAACGCTTGTAAAGGCTGGAAAAGGCAAAATAACACCGCAGGATATAGACTTAATGCTTGAAGCAAAAAACCGCTGTGAAGCAGGACAGACAGCTCCACCGCAGGGGTTGACACTTATGAATATAGATTATGTTGACGGTGACGACAGGGAAGTTGAAAATCAACATTGAAAAAAGTGTTTTGTTGATTATCATGAAGATTTTTATGATTTTGTGGATAACCTCCCGGAATGCAAAAAATCTGATAAATAAATATTGACACGCGTGGTATCGTGTTATATAATCTTTAAATGTGGCGTGGAAAAGTACGCCCTGAATCAGGTTAATATGATTTTGCATGCTTCACCAATGCCCCGGAAAAGCATCTGTAAAGTCATTAACAAATATATTTATCTAAATAATTAAGTATGCATTTAAAGCAATATTTCAGGAGGAAAACCAATGAAAACTTATATGGCTACTGCATCAAGCATCGAAAGAAAATGGTATGTTGTTGATGCTGCAGATTATACATTAGGTCGTTTAGCATCACAGGTTGCTGCTGTATTAAGAGGCAAGAACAAGCCAACATATACACCATCTATGGATTGTGGTGACAACGTTATCGTTATCAACGCTGAGAAGGTTCAGCTTACAGGTAAGAAGTTAGATCAGAAGATTTATTACAATCACTCAGAGTATGTTGGTGGTATGAAAGAGACAACACTCAGAGAAATGATGGATAAGAAGCCTGAAAGAGTTATCGAACTCGCTGTTAAGGGTATGCTTCCAAAGGGACCTTTAGGAAGACAGATGTACACAAAACTTCACGTTTACGCTGGTCCTGATCATGATCAGGCAGCTCAGAAGCCAGAAGTATTAAAGTTTTAATTTTGGACATATAAGGAGGAAATAACAGTGGCTAAGAAAGCAAACGCAAAGTTCTACGGAACAGGTAGAAGAAAAAGCAGTATCGCTAGAGTATATTTAGTACCAGGTAACGGTACAATTACTATAAATAAGAGAAGTCTTGATGAGTATTTTGGTCTTGAGACATTAAAGGTTGTTGTTAAGCAGCCATTAACACTCACAGAGACAGCTGATAAGTTTGATGTTATCGTAAACGTACACGGTGGCGGATACACAGGTCAGGCTGGTGCTATCAGACATGGTATTTCAAGAGCTCTCCTTGAGGTTGATTCAGACGAATATCGTCCAGCACTCAAGAAGGCAGGTTTCTTAACAAGAGATCCAAGAATGAAGGAAAGAAAGAAGTACGGTCTCAAAGCAGCTCGTCGTGCTCCACAGTTCTCAAAGAGATAATAAGAAGAAAATTGAGTTTAAGAAAGCCCCGATTTTTCGGGGTTTTTTTAATGCCATTTTTTAAAAAAATATATAATTTCGACCGTATAGACACATTAGAGACACACCAGAGACACACAAAAAGCTAATTAAAATATTAAATTCGGCTCAATTAAATAGAATTTTTTTTATGGGGAAATATACCAAAATAAAAAACTGGAGAGCCCCAGCCACAAATTAAAAAAAATGCACAATAAAAACAACAATTTATATAGTAAAAAGCATACTAAAAGCCCTTTTTATATGTATTATTTTATATTTTTAACTGTTTTTTTGTACAAAATCACAATAAAATTTTTAACATTAATTTTGTATAAAATACACACCCCGAAAGGCAAGCGGTCGCGTCCTAAAGGTTCCGCGTTTCCGCATTTTCCTTTTTCGAGATGTGTGTATAAATTTATATACATAATAAAATTGTTAAATATATATATTGCCGTCAGAGTAATATTTTGCACTCTTAAAATCTAATTTATGCCCTATTTTAAAAAATTCCGTTTAGTATAATATATAAAACCAAAAATTATATTTCTTATTACATATAATAAGGCGTAGTCATTTTTTGCACTCTTAAAGTTATATACATAATAAAATTGTAAAATATATATATTATAGTCAGAGTAATTTTTGACACTCTTAAAAATTGACAAAGAAAAAGCCCCTTAAAGCGGGGCTAAACTTTTTTTAATGGAATTAATTATATAATAATTTAATTGGTTCATAAATAATATGATTGTTAGAAAAGAAAAAAGAAAAAAGAAAAAAGGGCTAAGCCCTACTTACTAGGGATTTGTTCAAATGCCCCGTAAGTTTACTTTTAAAAAAAGTAAAATAAAATGCTACCGCCTTACAAAATTACCGATTAAAATCGCTAATTTTTCCAGTTGGTGGAATGTTCAACCCTGTTTGCTTCGTGGATGTGAATAATCCACTACACAAACTGCCCCAATCATGGGGCGAATGATGTAAAAGAAAAATAAAAAGTTTGAGATACATTAGAGACACATATAAGGTATTAAGCCCCATAAATAAAGAATTTCTAATTGTCAAAGAGATAGGATTTCAAGAACGCATATATCAAGAAAGGCTCATATTTCAAGGGTTACAGAGGTTGTGGAAAGTTGTCAGATGTGCTGGAATTTACATCGAATGCAACACATATGCAGCAGGTATGCAACAAATATATTGATATGTATAGGACATTTTTCAGTAGCGATACTGGGGAATGTCCTTTTTTGCACGTTTCTACAAGCGGTGCATTTGCTGGTGAATATTGAATGGGAGTGCTTGCACTCACAGACATATATTCGACGGCAAATATAGTGCACCAGCACGACATGAGCAAGATTGCGATCCTTGTACTGAACAACATCTACATAGCTTGAATAATCTTTGTTGCATATATCATTCTTTAAGGCGTAATCATATAGCTGATTAAACAAGACTTTGATTTTCCTTAGTGTGGGATAATTCTTTCCACAGGTATCAATAACTGTCTGTAAATCAACAAGTTTGATATCCTTAAATACTTTGTTGTAAAGGGATTCACATGTCTTATACGATGCAGTATATCCTTTTACATTAGATTCAGAAATTGTAGGAAACTTACGCTTCGTCCATTCATCATATACATCTGAAAATGTCATCTTGGCGGCAGTATCTTAATAGTTTAGTTTTGTGTTGTGAATAATATAAAATTCTGCTAATATACATTAAAAATAATTGACAATCTCTGTAAATTCTACTTGCTTATGACTGCAATACTCTGATATATTATTTATAATATTAAAAACTATTTTACAAACGATAGAATTTCTGTTGTAAATAGAACATTATTTGTAGGGATTCAAATTGATTTTAGCAAAAATAAATGATATTAAGAAATTATTATTTAAAGTTATGGTATATAATGAGCGGTTGATAACAAGAAAGAAATTGAATATTTTTTCATAAATTATGTGATTAAAAATAATGTGGAATTAGGAGGGATAGCTAATTGGAGTATCTCATATTTTAAGATAGCATAATAATGAGATAGGAATATGTTAGCTTAATAGTTAAGAATGAATAATGAATTAACGCAATATAATGATATAGTTGAATTTTTATATTTTATTAGTTCGGGAATCTGTAAACAATATGATTTTCAAATAACAATTGAGAGTTCAAATAAGGGAGGATTTAATGCTGGTGTAAGCAAACTAAAAGAAAAACAATATATTGTGATTATTTATTCGGATTGTTTTAATCTTAATAATATAATCGAAAAAATTACATGTAGATATACAAAAGATGACTTGAATTTTTTTTGGAGATTGAAAAATTTAAATATTTTTGAGAATCAAGAGGAAGATAATTATCGGGATGAACTTAATAACTTAATTTCTACTATAATATTGCTACATGTCTTTTTTCATGAATGTGGACATATTATTGCAGGACATGTTGAAGGACTTGTGCAGGAATATATAGAATATGATTCATTAAAATCAGGAAATTTCATTATTCAGGAACATGAAATAGTTGCAGATTGGTTGAGTACAAAGTATCTTTATCAATTAATGTATTACACTGTTGTAAAAGGGAAAAAATTAAAATTAGATGAGCTGTTATCGGTTTTTACTCAAATTACTGTTTTATGCTGGCTTTCTCTTACAATTGAATTTCAAATTTTTGATTCAATTCATAATGTGAGTGTGAAAGATTGTATTAATAGTACACATCCTCATCCGGCAGTTAGATTGTATAGTAATCTGGATGCAATGAGAGAAAGTATGGCAGATATTTTATTGGTACAGTATGATGTGACTGCAGAAGAAGCAGAAGATTATATGAATCAAATAATAAATGAATTTTATATAATTATTACCTCTTTTTTACAGATAACAGATACACCAATTGATGTAGAAAAAAATAAGGCAGAAGTAATTGATTACTATATACGCTTAAGGGAAACGCCATATAATAATGGAAAAATGAATGATAAATATTTTCATCTAGCGGAATTGTCAAAGGAGTACAAAGACGCATGTGAAAAATACAAAAAATATTTATGAGTAATACTTTATTTGAAAATTGTAGCTAATAAGTCGTTGTTTGGTTTGTATGCGATTTATAAATGTATAGTTAACCATACAAAAATTATGAGGTGAGAAATATTTGTATTTTGAGTAGGGAAACATAAATATAGATATTAGATAATATTATGTAAAATAGGTAATTCAAGGAGTGATTAAAGAAGTCACATAGGTTGATTTAACAGGTGTATGTAAATGTTTAAATAATGGTAAGATATTTGAAAAGAACATAAGGAAGGATGTGGAATAGAAGAGATTGAGAAATGTATGTGTAAGATAGAATGTAAAAATAAAGCAAGTTGTCATATTGGTTGACAGCTTGCTGCATAGTTAATTGAGGTACCATAATAATTTTGCATCAGAAGTGTATTTCGAATGGTTTTTATTATCTTGACAGGTGTATTTAACAGCAGGTGGCGTATTTCTGCAAATTCGATACACAATCTGGTCTATTTCTTGGTCTGAAGCAATAAAAGTTCTTATCCACCCATGGATATAAAGAGCCGGTGGATTAAAAGTACTTTTATTACCATATCCGATATTTTGTTCAATTATGAATAATTGAGCAAGTACTGCGGTTATATCAATTGGATTGATATATTGTGTAAAATGAATATTGTTGAAAGATTGGATAGCATCTAATGGTTCATCCCCATAAAATATTTTATCAAAAGCAACTAAAAGCTTTTCCTTATATTGGGGAAGTTCTCTAGAATGAAGCTTTAGGTCAATAAGCAATCGAAGATGATTAGGACGGAATGGCTTTTCGTTTCTTGTTTTAAGAAAAATTGAAAATTTTTATTTACATCATAGTCCTTGAAACGTTTGGGCAGAGTGCTAGGACGAAAAATTAATAGACTGTTCACCATTATTGTATACTTCTGTCATAGTATCAAATGGTAGTTTTAAAACAAAATTTAGCATATCATCATATTTCATTATATGCTTACCTCCTTAAAAAAGTCATTGATTTCAACATTAAGTACATTTGCAATCTGATTAAGTACAGATATGGAAAGACTTGTATCACAACCAGAAGCTTCAATTTTAGAAAGATAACTAATACTGATTTGAGCCTTTTCTGCAAGCTCCATCTGTGTTAAATTAGTTTGTTGTCTATAATGTTTTATATTTGAACCTATAGTACGATATAGGTCAGTATCATTATTAAAATGCATAGCTACACCTCTTTCACTATTTGTGAATATTATCTCATGCTATGAATGAGATAAAAATTCACTTATTGTGAAAGAAAAAAGAGATGGCTTTTTTAATTAACCTGAGGTAAAATTAGTTATGTCATTAATGCAAGAGGCATTAAGATGTATTCAAATCAAGAAGAAGGGGGCATGACTTATAAGTTTACAGCCAAATAATTTTCAGCTTGAAACAACGACAGTATGGTCGTTTCCAGACAGAGGCAATTGGGCAACACATTCAGGAAAGTATCGAGGTAATTGGTCACCGTATGTACCAAGAAATCTGATACTTCGCTATTCTAAACCCGGAGAGTGGGTTTTAGATCAATTTATGGGTAGCGGAACAACTTTAGTTGAGGCTAAGCTACTAAGTCGTAATGCGGTAGGTATTGATATTAATCCGCAGTCAGTTTCAATCTCTGAAACAAATTTAAAATTCCAATGTGAAACAAAATCAAAAATATTTACAAAAAATGCAGATGCAACAAACTTATATTTTATAAAAGATGAGCATATTGATTTTATTTGTACTCATCCGCCGTATGCTGATATTATTAAGTACAGTAAAGGAATATCAGGCGACATTTCATTACTTTGCGTAGATAAATTTCTAGAGAAGATGAATAAAGTGGCAGCAGAATCATATAGGGTTCTGAAAAAGGGTAAGATGTGTGCAGTTATGATTGGAGATGTTAGAAAGCACGGGAAAGTTATTCCGCTAGGGTTTTGGATGATGGAATGTTTTTTAAATGCTGGCTTTTCAAATAAAGAAATAATTATCAAAGAGCAGCATAATTGCTGTTCAACAAAATATTGGGAGAATCGTAATAATTCTTTTTTAATGTTGGCACATGAGTATATATTTGTATTTCAAAAATAAATTTTTTGCATTCACTAAGAGTGAAAGTTGCGGTTGTTATTTTATTGGTTTCAAAGTATAATAAACAAATAGAATATTGAATGTTTGATATAGAGAAGAGGAAAATTAAATGAGTAACTCAAATATTGCTCCATTTGTGAAATGGGCTGGAGGAAAGAGACAGCTTTTATCACAAATTAAAGAGCGTATGCCTGAGAAATATAATAATTACTTTGAACCATTTGTAGGTGGTGGAGCAGTTACATTTGAATTGTTACCGGAAAAGGCTCTGATAAATGACATAAACAAGGCTCTGATAAATGCATATAAGCAGATATGTGATGCACCAGATGTGTTCTTAAAGGCTGTTAATAAACTTGATGGAGAAATGTGGGAAGATGGAAAGAAATATTATTATTCGCTAAGAGAGCATTATAATGATAAGTTGATGAAATCTGAATATGATGTGGAATTGGCAGCATTGTTTGTGTTTATTAATAAACATTGTTTTAATGGTTTGTATCGTGTAAATGGAAAAGGATTATTTAATGTTCCATATAATAATAGTCGTAGAGCTTCTGTGGATGAAGATTCTATTATAGAGATTTCTAAGTACCTGAAGGAGATAACTATTATTAATGGAGATTTTGAGGAAGCTTGCAAGAAAGCAAAGAAGGGAGATTTTGTATTTATTGATAGTCCGTATGCTCCATTGAATCCAACATCGTTTGAATCATATACCAAGGAGGGGTTTGATATTGAGAGTCATAAGCGATTAGCGAGACTTTATGATGAATTAACAGCAAGAGGATGTTATTGCATGCTTACAAATCATAATACAGAGCTGATAAATGATTTATATGGAAATAAAGGTTATAAAATAGATGTTGTAAGCGTTAAGCGTATGATTAATTCAGATGCTTCTAATAGGATTGGAGAAGAAGTAATAATATGTAATTATTAATGGAGTCGCTAATAGAGATTTGCATTTTGCTCTAAAAAACAAGGAGAAATATAATGGATAACTTATTTATAAAGAAAGTGCCATTATACTTTGAGACTGATGAATCACAGTTGATTATAGGTGATTCGTTTAAGATTCTAACTAAGATGAAACCAGAATCAGTAGATATGATATTTGCTGATCCACCTTATTTTTTAAGTAACAATGGGATTACATGTAAAGGTGGGAAAATGGTTTCTGTAAATAAAGGCTCGTGGGATAAACTTTCAGAAGGTGGAACCAGTGTCGAAGAGAAACACAAGTTTAATAGAAAGTGGATTAAGTTATGTAAGAAGGTATTAAAGCCAAATGGCACAATATGGATATCAGGAACATTACACAATATATATTCGATTGGTATGGCATTGGAGCAGGAAGGCTTCAAGATAATTAATAACATAACATGGCAGAAAACAAATCCACCGCCAAACTTAGCATGTCGATGCTTCACACATTCTACAGAAACCATTTTATGGGCTAGGAAGAATGATAAGAAGTCTCGGCATTTTTTTAATTATCAAAAAATGAAAGAAATGAATGGTGGAAAGCAGATGAAGGATGTTTGGACAGGTTCATTGACAAAGCCATCTGAGAAGTTAGAGGGAAAGCATCCTACACAGAAGCCAGAATATTTGTTGGAAAGAATTGTATTAGCATCTACGGAGGAAGGACAAGTTGTTTTAGATCCATTCTGTGGTGCAGGAACTACAGGAGTAGAGGCGGTGAGATATGGAAGAAAGTTTGTAGGAATAGATGTAAGTGAAAAATTCTTGGAGATATCTAAGAAAAGATTGGAGAAGATAGCAAAAGATGCGAAAGAATATTGAGATATCTAATAAAAAAATAAATGAATTTTTAGAACAGTTTTATGGTTATTTTGAAAGTGGATATGCGTTTGAAGAATTTTTGAAGGTGTATCTCGAAAAGATTGGTCTTGATGAAGTTGTTGTCACACAGCGTTCCTCGGATGGAGGAATTGACTTGGAGGCTGTAAGATATGGCGTTGGTGGATTTGCTGGGGCAGATGCAGTTGATTATTTTGTTCAGGCAAAGAGAAATAAACCAGGAACGACAATTCCAATAGAAAAAGTGAGAGCACTTAGAGGTGTGATGCCTTCTGGAAGTAAAGGCATATTTATTACGACTGCAAGTTATTCGAAGAAGACAGAAGAATTTGTGGATGTAGACCCATCACGTCCGATAATTCTTATAGATGGAAAATCTCTTGTTGAAAGTTGTATTGATAACGAAATTGGTTTTGTATTTACACCAGTATTCAGTAAAAATGCGATGGATGCATTGAAGGATGAATCTGACGATTTAGTAAAAGAAGATGGAACAGTAGAAGAAGAGAATGAGAGTGTTAAGTTGATCGTAGATAAGCAGATTTCTGCTAATGACATTCGAGCAAGAATATTAAGATTACCGAAAGCAGTTTCTAATTTGTTACCAGATGATGCGAATAAAGTTAAAGTGATATTTAATGGAATGGCACCTAAAGAATTAACAATAGCGAAGAATAGAGGTTACCTTGCAGGCGTAACGGATTTATATAAGGAATCTGGGTTAATTGCTGAAGATGGTTCGTACAATCCGTGTAAGGCGATATGGAAATTCTCAGAGGAAAAAATAGACATTATTATAAAGGAGTACTGATAGATGAGAAATTTTGATGAATGGCTTAGTAAATTCAGACCAAGTATTTCAAGCTATGATTATTACATAGATTTTGAAAAGGTAATTAAGAATGTTGATGAAATCAAGGTAGAACTCAATATTTTGAATTCATTAATTGGATCAAAGAATATAGAAGATGAGTTTGAAAGGATAGTGACAAGATATCCAGAAACATTAAAATGTATACCATTGTTACTTGCAGTAAGAGGTAACGAAATATACGCACAGGATGAAGATGGAGCATTTTTATACAATTTCAAAACTATGAACTATGAGGTAGAACAATACAAGGTATTTATGAGAAAAACAGGATTGTTTGATATGATAGCAAATCATCTTGTAAATAATCTGGTAGATTATGCACTGGGGATTGAAACAGGTTTAGATTCTAATGGACGTAAAAATCGTGGTGGTCATCAAATGGAAGATTTGGTTGAGAAGTACATTGTTGTAGCAGGTTTTAAGAAAAATGAGGATTATTTTAAAGAGATGTACTTAAAAGATATTGAATCTAAATGGAATATTAATTTGTCAGCACTTTCAAATCAGGGAAAAGCTGCTAAAAGATTTGATTTTGTAATTAAGACTGACAAGATGATCTATGCTATTGAGACAAACTTCTATGGTGGAGGAGGTTCTAAACTTAATGAGACTGCAAGAAGTTACAAGATGCTTTCGCAGGAGGCTGATACAATAGAGGGATTCACATTTGTATGGTTTACAGATGGAATTGGCTGGAAGAGTGCCAGAGGTAACTTAAGAGAGACATTTGAAGTAATGGATACTATTTATAGTATTGATGATATGGAGAATGGGGTTATGAAAAAAATATTTGTATAGGAGAAGAAAATGAGTTTTGATGCACATGAAGAAAAGATAAGAAAGATATTTGCTGGAGATGCTAAATTTGAAACACCAAGAAATCAAAGAAAATATGTTTGGAAAGAAAAACAGTGGAAAGAGTTATTAGGAGATATTCTTTATATTAAGAGAAAGCAATTAGTAGAAAAAAAAGAGATTAATCATTTTTTAGGAACTTTTGTGCTTCAAGAAAAAGATAATTATTATGAGATAATTGATGGGCAACAACGAATAACGACTTTATTGATTATCTTATCAGCAATATGTGCAGTATTTAATGAAATGAAAAATGAAGAGGAACATGGTAAAACTAGGCAGTATATTGTTGGTAATATAGGTTTAAAGTCTCAATATTGTAGAATGAAAAATAATAGTATTCCTAATATTGATGTTATTATTGAGTCTGTGGCAGAATATAGAAATAATTTAATATCAAAGTCTATTATTGATACAACATTGTTAGAAAAAACAGGAGATGGAAATAAGGGAGTTGTCTCATGCTTTTACTATTTCTATAATTATTTAACAGATAATGTTAATGATATTGAAGAATTAATTATATTTCGTAATATTGTTTTGGATATGAAGGTAATACACATTGCATCTGAGGACGAATTGGATTGTTATGATATATTTGAGATTCTAAATGCTAGGGGTGTTGATTTGGAAGATGGAGAACTGCTAAAAAATTATATTTTTAAGTATGCTCAACCAAAGTATAGTATTGATAGGGCTAAAGAGGTATGGAATAGAATTGAAAAAAACATGGAAGCATGTAATGGAAATATGGAGCAGTTTTTAGTGCATTTTGTCACATATCGATTTTACAAGCCTGCAAAAGACGAGGGTGTGTTTAAAATAATAAAGGCAAATACTGATAAAGAAAAGGTAGATGAGCTTTTAGATGAATTATTATATGCAAGCGAAAAATATATATGGTTTTATCATCCTGAGCAGTGTGATAGTAAAGAATTACGTAAGAGTTTAGAATTTTTTAAATTAATAAATCATAGACAGTTTCGTCCGTTGTTTATGTCTATTTTTGATGCATATGATAAACAAAATATTGCAGAAAATGATATAAATAAAGTAGGAACATTTTTAACTAATTTTTCATTTGGATTTACATTTGTTATGGGTAATAATTCTAATATGATTGATAGTAAAATACATTTGCTTTCACAAAATATTTACAAGAATCCAACTAAGCAGTCTTTAGAAAAGATAAAATTAGATCTCATGCCATATTATCCGTCATATAAGGAGTTTAAATATAGTTTTTGGAATATAGGATTTTCAAACAAAAATAAAAAATATAAAAATTCTAATAATAGAAAACGTATGTTTTATATTCTGAAAACGATTGAAGAATGTAAACAGGAAACTAATGAATTGTTTTGTAATATATTAGAGTGTAATATTGAACATATTATGAATGATTCTGAGACAAATGAGATTACAAGTAAAATAGGTAATTTGCTATTGCTTTCAGAACATATAAATAATAAAATGAGTAACGCTTCTTTTAATGAAAAAAAAGAAAAAATGAAACGTTCAAAGTTACAAACAGTTCAGAACTTTTTAAAGTATTATGGAAATAAAGAAGAATGGACTGAAAAACTAATTGAAGAAAGAACTGATGCACTTATTAATTTGGCATATAATGAGGTGTGGAAAGTATAATATTTATGGACTCCAATCCTCATCCATAGCATCAGCCCAAGCCTGTAACTCATAATCAAGAGCGAGTGCAGCATACATAAGTGGATTATCAGCAAAGGCAATTATTATTGTCTGGATAAAAATTATTTTAACTTTTTTAAGACTAATGCTAGTATAATTAATAATCATTAATTTACCGAGGTACATATGAAAATTTGGTTAGATGATTTAAGGGTTGCACCTGACGGATATGAAACCGCTAAATCTGTCAATGAGGCAATTGATTTAATAGAAGAGTGTGAGCAGAATGGAGAAGAAATAGAAGTTCTGGATTTGGACCATGATTTAGGTGATTATGCTTATGATGGCGGCGATGCAATAAAGCTTCTTGATTATCTGGCGGAAAGAGAAACATTTTATCCTGTGGAAATCCATACAGCAAATCCGGTTGGAAGGGAAAATATGTATAGAATGCTTGATCGGTATTGGCCTGATTTATATTAATCAGCATTTTGTATATACAATGGGAAAAGTTCCAGGTAGTGGCATTATAACAGCTGTGTTTTGTATTTCTTGTCAATAAAAGTAGGGCTGGCAGTCAAATATGATTGCCAGCCCTGATTTTTTCGGTTTACCACCATTTCTCCTTATAAGAATACTCACCACGGTAATTGGAAGCATTATAATCAGGATACTTAAATGGTGCATATACGTCATCCTTAGGTGCGTCATCCTGTGTGTATATGTACATAGAGTCATAATCCCATGTGACAATTTCGTCGCGGGCGTCACCGTAAAGATTTACAGCCTCGGCACACAGGGTAGGATGTCCGTCATCAGGAAATCTTACGACCTGAATACCGTTTCCGTCAATCATGCCGCCTCGCTCAATATCGGCATTGAGCAGGATAAAATCCTGACCGTCGCCAGTCCAGTTGACAGGAGTTAAGAGATTGCCGTTAAGTTCATTTTCCATTTCCCACAGCTGATTGCCTTCGCTGTCATAGAAATATATAATTCCCTGATGTCCCCAGAAATTAACAACAACCATTTCATATCCTGGGCGGTCCGGGAGATAATTGGCGAGACTGACACGCTGTGCATGACCGATGCCATCCTTTTTAAGAAGATTTCCATTAAAATCACTTATCAGGAAACCTTCTTTTCCGGCAACGCAGGCAAAAAATTTAGTGCCCTTATGCGGACCGGATTCAAATCTGCCCGGAACAATTTCATCAATATGGTCTTCTTTGACAGGCATTGTCCACATTTTATTTCCGTGGCAGTCAAGCATGTTATAACCGACTAAAAGCTCATCGTGTCCATCACCATTAATATCGATTGCAAAAGGAAAATGTCCCGTATTTTTATCGCTCTGGAAATGCCACATAACCTCAAGGTTATCATTTAGGGCATAAACTCTGCAATAACGGTCCTTAATAAGAATATCGCGTGGTTTTTCAAGACCACGGAAATTGCATATACGCATGCCGTCAGGATTAATTCTGTCAAATGCATATATTTTATCAGGAACACCTATAATAGTTCCGTCTTCTTCAGACGTAGAGAAAGGCGTTTTAGCCCGTTTTTTAACTTCACCGGTTCTTCCGTCAAGAATTAAGACTTCAAAATTCTTGGCAGTGATAACTTCATCAAAACCATCACCATCAATGTCATATATCTGCATTGGCATATCGGCAGATATCGTTCCGATGTCGTGGTTATCTGTTGGTTCGCCATGCTGCCATAATATATTTCCGTCAAGGTCGAATGCAGTGAGACAGCTTATCGTTCCGTAAGCATCACGGTTTACACGTTTCTGGCACTGTGCCATAACCATCTGGTACTCACCATTGCCAAGAAGATGTCCAAAACGGAGTTGTCTGCCTGTGCCACAGCCTTTGAGGTCGATTTTTTTAAGAAGCTTCATCTTAGGATATTTAGCCTGTGCTTTTTCACATTCAGCTTTATAGGCATTTCTTGCTGCGTCAATAGAGGCAGCAGTGCTTTCGGAAGTTGTAACATTTACAAAGCCAAATTGTGCGGGTATAGTTGCAGTAATGGCAACTTTTCCACCTTGTGCGGCATATTCTGTATCAAGGTCAAAATATACTTTATCATCAACACTACATATTATGTGGCTTCCTTTAATATCGGCTTTGAGTACATAAGTGTCATCACAGTTGTAATCAAAAGGCACTGAAGCGATAATAGTAACTTCTTCTTTGTGGCGGTATTCAAGCCTTAATTCATGCTCTTCAAAAACGAGAACAAGAAGATTTGCTGAATTTTGACAGCAAAATCCGATACCTGCATTGCCCCATTTTGTTGTGAACATACGCACGCCTGCAGTTATAGTGTAATCCCGCCAGAACCGGTCTCCGCTTGTAAGCATCGGAAAAGTGCGGTGTGGCTTGTCATTGCGGATACGCATCTGTTCCATATAATGTTTTCCATTATATTCAGTAATAACCCATGATGCCCCCTGTCCGTTATAAGTGTGGTTACACACGGGGTCATACCATTTTCCATAATATCCGGGATAGTGGATAAAATGATATTCGCCCATTGCCGAATGATTTTTGTCATATGGGAATTCACCAATAGGAAAATCCTTAAAATCTTCATCAAGTAAAATATACTCTGTCATAATTACCTCCATTCTGATAACTTGTAATTTTATTGAAGTAAAATTGTATATTGATTATAAAATGTTTTTTGAAAAATTATTACTGTTTTTTTACATGTTTTTTGAATTTAAAAGATTTAATGTCGTTATTTATATAAATTTTTTGACAAATATTATTAGCAGTGGTATTATAATATAAAATATATATTAAAACACAGAAAATATTAGAAACGGAGGTACATGCATGACAAGAAACTTATTTAGCAGATATGCTTCTGATGAGAATAATCCTGACTGGGAGAATCATATAGAGCGTGAAACACAGTTGTATCATCGGAAAAGTGACATACGTTCAGAATATGAGAGAGATTATACACGTATATTACATTCACTTGCATACAGAAGATTAAAGCATAAGACTCAGGTGTTTTTTAATATTGACAATGACCATATATGCACACGAATGGAACATGTACAGCATGTTGAGTCGGTGAGCTGTACTATTGCAAAGTTTCTCGGATTGAATGTTGACCTCACAAGAGCAATAGCAATGGGGCACGATTTGGGACATGCACCTTTTGGACATGAAGGAGAAGTTGAGTTAACGAGAATACGAAAAGACTTTGGAATGGATAGATTCTGGCATGAAAGAAACAGTCTTAGAATAATAGACAATATTGAACTGCTTGAAGACGATAAGAGCGAGCTGAAAAATCTTGACCTTACGTATGCAGTCCGGGACGGTATAATTTCACATTGCGGAGAGGTTGATGAGAACGGTATCTTTCCAAGAAAAGAAAAAATAGATCTGGATACATTTTGCGAACCGGGACAGTTTCAGGCGTATACATGGGAGGGCTGCGTTGTAAAAGTTTCCGATAAAATTGCATATCTCGGAAGAGATATAGAAGATGCAGTCCGGATTAATTTTATTGGTGAAAAAGAGATTGATGAGCTGGCAAAGATTTCACAAAAGTATGGTGTTGAAACGATAAATACGACAGTTATAATACATAATTTTATAACAAGCATATGTGAGAACAGCTCGCCTCAACAGGGAATCAGGCTGAGTGATAAATATAATAAAATGCTTAAAGAAATAAAAGATTTTAATTATACAGCAATTTATAACAATGAAAAATTCAAAGTTTATCGTGACTATGTTGCATTGGTTATAAGAAGTATTTTTAATACACTGATGAAGACATATGATGTTTGTAATCCTTATAAAAGCCTTGATAATATAGATTGCATGAAAGAAGCATATCCTATGCTTGCAGGTGATTTTTACAAACATATCAAAGTATATTCCAATATACAGGGTGATAATGAAAAGTACAAAAATAAAAAGATTTATGGAAATATAGAGACAAAAGAAATATATGCTCAGGCAATAATTGATTATATTTCAGGAATGACGGACAGATACGCAGTGGAGATATTTAACGAATTGTTAAAATATTAAAATATATCTGATGGAGACATTATATATGGAATTATATGCAGCCGCTTTCATCATTTGGTATACCCGATGCGAAGAACACATTGAATATATTGACATTTTAAAATGTTTGTATTAATGTATATAATACAAACAATACAAAATATGTGAGGCGAAAATTATGATATTAAAGTTAGATATGAACAGTACGGTTCCGATATATGTACAGCTTCGTAATCAGATAGTTAT
>ULRY01011618.1_pt1 | contig 39681 bp, 40 predicted proteins | sample 1955941 | NCBI WGS metagenome assembly ULRY01 (sample SAMEA4835696, study PRJEB28245) | human gut metagenome | biome: gut microbiome; material: fecal sample | place: Denmark | collected 2008 | reverse complement strand
GAAGGCGGTTTCTATCAACACATTTTGTCCTATAGGTCTTATTTTCAATATTCATTCCGTTAAGAAACACCTTTTTAGCTGAAAAAAATTCAAGTGCAGAATTTCTTGATAATTTAGTAATGCTTGCAACAACTGCATCAATTCTGGCTGATGCCGCAATCACTTCAAACTCAGTGAGTACAGGGCGTATAATGTCGGGAATTTCATCACAGACAGTGGCACGTACATGGTTATGTTTTACTGTTGTGAGATTATCAGTTATAAATTCAGCTATATGATTCATGCAATATACATAAGCATCTTTTTCTTTTATCAGAATATCACCAATGAGGCTTCTTTCAATGCCAAGATTCATAATTGCACCAAGATAATCACGGTGTTCAAGTTCCTGGGCAAATTTTGGTGTAAGCGGTGAAATTTTAAATACTGAAATTGGAAAACTGTCATCGTATCCAAAAATTTCAGGACTTCCGAATCGTATAATCTGCCTTTCACTTGATTCGCTTCCACCGAAAGTAGAAGGATAAGCAAATTGAAGTTCTTTTTTCATTGAATTATATATTGCAAGTTCGCTTAATCCTAAGAATCCTGTATAAGTATATATATTCTGATTATACGATTTGTTGGCTGTATCAAGAATTTTACGCCTTAAAAGAGTTTCTTCATCCATATTTTCTCCAATCTGAAAAAAATTCATAAATATTAATTATAATATATAAGTAAAAGTTTAACAGAAAGTATCAAAAAATAACAGAAAAATAATTATATATAGAGATTTTTACGGTGGGATATGTTAAAATATAAACGAATAATAAGTATGGCATGTGATTTAATCACGGAAATGAGGATTTATGATTAAGGATTATGAGGATTTTAAGAAATTTGTACTGCAAAATACAGGTATTGACCTGAATGCATATAAAGAGAGACAGATGAAAAGAAGAATTGACTCTCTTATTGAAAGAAATAAGTATGACGGATATGACAGCTATAGTAAAGCTATAAAGACAAACAAAGAACTGATGGATCAGTTTGTCAATTATCTTACGATTAATGTGTCTGAGTTTTATCGTAATCCGGCATTATGGAAGACATTGGAAGATGTAATACTGCCTGATCTGATTAAGAAGTTTGGCTCTAATTTGAAAATTTGGAGTGCAGCATGTTCTACAGGTGACGAACCATATTCTCTTGCAATGGTTCTTGCAAAAAAGATGCCTTTGAATAAGATACATATTATAGCTACAGATATTGATGATCAGGTTCTTGAAAAAGCAAGAGACGGTGTATATGCTGCATCAAGCCTGAAAGGTCTTCCTGATGAATATAAGAATAAATATTTTGAAAAAATGGGTGAAAAATATTTCAAAATAAGTGATGAAATTAAAAAATGTGTTGAATTCAAAAAAGCCAATCTTTTAAAAGACCCATATCCATCAGGATGTAATCTTATTGTATGCCGTAATGTGATGATTTATTTTACAGAAGATGCAAAGCAGGAGATTTATAAGAAATTTAATAAAGCTCTTAAAGTTGATGGATGCCTTTTTGTTGGTAATACAGAACAGATTATTAATTATCGTGATCTGGGATATGAATATGACAAGATTTTCTTTTACAGAAAGAGCAAAGAGATTTAAGTTTAATAACGTCACTGTTATGTGGTTCATAACAGTGACGTTATTGTTTTGTATACATAATTATTTATTTTTTGTGGGGAGTTAAAAAAGCTGTCAGATGCTTCAAAATAACTTATGTTGTCTTTGTTATCATTTTTGAATGACGGAGTAACAATATCTGCGGGCTGTGCTATAAATGAGCCTTTCTTTTTTGAATAACATGTTGATGCCTTTGCCGGTATTCGGCGGCTTTTATCAACGAAAGAAGAAATGCTTTTATGGATTGCATAGTCTTCATCCGGCAGATAGTAGTAGTTTTTATAATCGGTGTAAAAATATTTTAATTCGCATTCGTGTATTTTGGTACGCAGTTTCAGCAGATTTTTGCTTAATTTTATGTAAAATAAATCATTTCCATAAGATACGTCTTTAGGCACACAGCATGGAAGTGTAATACTGAAAGTTATTTCTTTTACGGGATTATTATTAAAAGCATATCCATCTGTTATTGAAAATGAAGTTGATTTGTAAGTCTCTTCATTCCATATCTGATTATATGAAAGAACATGGCATATAAAAGGCAGATTGCAAACGTCATCGTGGTTGTGTAAAAGAAGCATATTATATTCAGAAGTAACATTTTTTCCAAGTGTTTTTCCGGTCAGATACTGCTTATATACATTGATAAGTTCACCGCCGTCAGATTTATCGCTGCGGTTTATGCCAAGAAAATGTTCAATTGTTTTTTGTTTGTAATTTTCTAATTTAAACAACATGCTTAAAGATTTTGATTTTTTGAAAAGGTCGATGCTTTCCGGAAATTGATGTTCTGGCAATCCGTTAATATACATACGTTCTTTCAGATAGGGAATATCAAATACATCACCGTTAAAGTGTACTATATATTTAAAGCCGGAAGCAAAATGCATGAATTCAGTGAGCATCTTTTTTTCGTCATCACAATCAGAAGGATTGTCTGCAAAGAATTGTTTTATAATAAAATTTTCATTATTTAGGCTTACCCAGCCTATGAGGTAACACATGGAATTTCTGGCAGAAAATCCTGTCGTTTCTATATCAAAAAATAAAAAGTCAGATACGGCGGCAGTATTGTTATACGAATGTAAAATATCTGCCAGTTCGTGATAAGTATATGTGTCTAATGTGTTTGTTATTATTTGCATAGTCAGACTCCGGATAAGATAAATTATTTGTATACAGGTGCAAATTAGTCACTTGTGAAAAAATTGTCATACAAATTTTATATAAATGTTAAAATAATATCAGTTTTTGTCTATTATACACTAATGTATACACAAAAAAAAGTAGATTTTTGTTGTTTATTGAGATAAAATATTGTTTAGATAAAAAATTTATAAGGAGTAGTATGTCATGGGTAAATGTACATTTAAAGGCGGAGTACATCCTTTTGACGGCAAAGAGTTATCAAAAGATAAGCCGATAAAAGAATTATTCCCTGAAGGTGATATGGTATATCCCCTTTCACAGCATATTGGTGCACCGGCAGTTCCGGTTGTAGCAAAAGGCGATTATGTGCTTGCCGGCCAGCTTATTGCTGAGGCAGGAGGTTTTGTCTCTGCTAACATTCATTCATCTGTATCAGGAACAGTTAAGGCTATTGAGCCAAGAACTCTTGCAACAGGTGGTAAGTGCAATTCCATTGTGATTGAGAATGATGGCGAGTATAAGGAAGTTGAGTATGTGCCAAAGACACTTGCAGAGCTTTCAAGGGACGAGATAAGAGAGAGAATTAAGGCGGCAGGCGTTGTCGGAATGGGCGGTGCTGGTTTCCCTACCAATGTCAAACTCACACCAAAGAACCCGGACGAGATTGATTACATCATTGTAAATGGTGCGGAATGTGAACCTTATCTTACATCTGATTACAGAAGACTTATTGAAGAGTCAGATAAAGTAGTAATGGGTCTTAAAGTCGCTCTTGCTTTATTTGATCATGCAAAAGGTATTATCGGTATTGAAGATAATAAGCCTGATGCTATTAAGATTATGCAGGAAAAGACAGCTAATGAGCCGAATATTGAAGTAAAGGTCTTAAAGACAAAGTATCCTCAGGGCGGTGAGAGATGTCTTATCTATGCAACAACAGGAAGAAGCATTAATTCATCAATGCTTCCGGCTGATGCAGGTTGTATTGTACATAATGTTGATACAATTTATTCAATTTATATGGCCGTAATTGAAGGTAAGCCTCTTACTAAGAGAATTGTTACTGTAACAGGTGATGGTGTTAAGAATCCTGGCAACTTTTATGTATGGCTTGGTATGAATTACAGACAGCTTGTTGATGCTGCCGGTGGTCTTAACGGTGAGCCTGAGAAGTTTATTTCTGGTGGCCCTATGATGGGATTTGCCATGTATAGTCTTGATGTTCCTGTTGTAAAGGGAAGTTCTTCACTTCTTGTTATGCAAAAGGATATTGTATCACATATTTCATCATCTGCATGTATCAGATGTGGCAGATGCGGTGAAGGATGCCCAAGCCATCTTCTTCCGGCAAAGCTTGCGGGTTTTGCATCAAGAAATGATGAGACTGGATTCACCAAGTTTGACGGTATGGAATGTGTTGAGTGCGGAAGCTGTTCTTATGTCTGTCCGGCTAAGAGACCGCTTACGCAGCAGATTAAAGCCATGAGAAGAACTATTATGGCTAACAGAAGAAAGAAGTAGGAGGAGGATAAAAGTGAGCGAAGTATTTAACGTATCAGCGAATCCTCATGTACGAAGCAAGGATACAACACAGACAATTATGAGAGATGTTCTCATAGCACTGACACCTGCTAGTATATTTGGTATTTATAATTTCGGGCTTGGTGCACTTATCCGCATTATTGTTGGTATTGCGGCATGTGTGGCCAGCGAAGCTTTATATGAGTATTTTATGCATAAAAAAATTACGGTTTCAGATTTAAGTGCGGCTGTAACAGGCCTTTTAATTGCACTTAACATTCCATCAACACTTAATGTCGGTTATGAAATCGTTGGATGTGTATTTGCTATTATTATTGTAAAACAGTTATTTGGTGGTCTTGGACAGAATTTTATGAACCCTGCACTTGCAGCAAGATGTTTCCTTCTTATTGCATTTACAGGTCCGATGACAAATTTTGTCACAGATACATTTTCAGGTGCTACACCTCTTGCAGTATTAAAGCCGGGTGCAGAGCCGGGAACGGCAACAAGTCTTCTTACAATGTTTATCGGAAAACATGCCGGTGTTATTGGTGAGACATCAGTTGTCTGTCTGCTTATCGGTGCAATTTATCTTCTTGTGAGAAAAGTTATCTCATTAAGAATTCCTGCATCATATATTTTAACATTTGCAGTTCTTATTTTCCTTTTTGCACCTGGACATCAGTTCGATGCAGAATATATGCTTAAAGAACTTTGTGGCGGTGGTCTTATGCTCGGTGCATTTTTCATGGCAACTGATTATGTAACATCACCTATCACACCAAACGGCAAGATAGTATTTGGTGTAATCCTCGGATTGCTTACATTCATATTCAGAATGTTTGGTGGTTCAGCAGAAGGTGTTTCTTATGCAATTATCTTCTCTAACCTCTTAGTGCCATTGATTGAAAAGGTTACAGTACCGAAGTCATTTGGCAAGAAGAAACCGGTAAAGGAGGCAAAATAAATGAATAAGATTATTAAAGACGCATGTATTTTGTTTGCTATAACACTTGTTGCCGGTATCGTGCTTGGTGCAGTTTACAATATTACAAAAGGACCTATAGCAGAGCAGAATGAAAAAGCAAAACAGACTGCTTACAGAGAGGTTCTCTCAGATGCTGACAGTTTTGAAGCAATCGATTCTGAAAAATATTCAGAAGCTAATCTTGCAGCACTTGTGTCAGGATTAAAGGATACAGAAGAAGATTTTTCAAAAGATGAGGTTACAGATGTAGTAGCCGGTGTTAAAAATGGAAAAATCGTCGGATTTGTTATAACAGTAGTTGCCGGAGACGGTTACGGCGGAGATATCAAGTTTTCAACAGGTATTTCATCAGATGGAAAGTATATGGGAACATCAATTCTTTCAATCAGTGAGACAGCCGGACTTGGTATGAGGGCAAAGACTGACCCTGCATTCCTTGCACAGTTTAACGGTGCTTCAGTAGATAAGTTTACAGTTGTTAAAGATGGAACAGGAAGTTCATCAGAGGATAAGATTGATGCAATCGGCGGTTCTACAGTTACATCTAAGGCTGTTACAAAAGGTATCAATACAGCACTTGCTGTATTTAAAGAATTAAAGTCAGAAAATGTTAAGACGGTAGGAGGTGCTTCAATTGAATAAATGTGTTGAGAGAATTTATAACGGTTTAATCAAGGAAAATCCTACATTTGTTCTGACACTTGGTATGTGTCCGACACTTGCCGTTACTACATCAGCAATCAATGGTATCGGTATGGGACTTTCTTCAACAGTAGTTCTTGTTATGTCAAACCTGTTGATTTCATTGCTTCGTAAGGTGATTCCGGATGGTGTCCGTATGCCTGCGTTTATTGTTATTGTTGCTTCATTCGTTACAGTGGTACAGTTCCTTATGCAGGGTTATCTGCCATCACTTTACGATTCACTCGGAATTTATATTCCTCTTATTGTTGTAAACTGTATTATTCTTGGACGTGCAGAAGCATATGCTTCAAAGAATCCGGCTATACCGTCTGCATTTGATGGACTGGGCATGGGTCTCGGATTTACGTGTGCAATTACAATTCTTGGTGCAATAAGAGAGCTTATCGGTGCAGGAACAATCCTCTCAACAGGAAGTTCAGCACTTGTTGACTTTACTAATTACGGATTTACACCTGCAAGTATTTTTATTCTTGCACCTGGTGCATTCTTTGTACTTGCAATGTGTATCGCTGTTATGAACCGTATCAAGAGAAAACATGGAATGAAACCTGCTGAGGTTCCTGACTATGTTGGCGATGATACAACAAAAGAAGAATAAACCAGGAGGGAAATTAAATGAATTTACTTATAATCGCAATTAGTGCGGCACTTGTAAATAATGTCGTTTTAAGCCAGTTCCTTGGTCTGTGTCCTTTCCTCGGTGTATCTAAGAAAATTAACACAGCCGCCGGAATGGGTGGTGCAGTTATCGGTGTTATAACAATTTCATCAGCACTTTGTAGTCTGATTTATGATTATATTCTTACACCGCTTGACTTAACATATCTGAATACAATCGTATTCATCCTTGTAATTGCTGCACTTGTTCAGTTTGTTGAGATGGTATTAAAGAAATGTTCACCTGCTCTTTATGAAGCACTTGGTGTTTACCTTCCTCTTATCACAACAAACTGTGCCGTGCTTGGTATAGCACTCACAAATGTACAGAATTCATATAACTTAATCGAATCAGTTATCAGTGGTTTCGGTACAGCTGTCGGATTTACAATTGCCATTATTATCATGGCCGGTATCCGTGAGAGAAATGAATATAACGATGTTCCTGAAAGTTTCCAGGGTATGCCTATTGTTCTGCTTACAGCAGGCCTTATGTCAATAGCATTCTTTGGATTCTCAGGAATTTTATAAGGAGGAAATAAAGATGACAGGTATTATTATAGCAGCTGCTGTTGTCAGCATTGTAGGCTTAATTCTTGGTCTTTTCCTCGGATTCATGGGTAAAAAGTTTGCAGTTGAAGTAGACCAGAAAGAAATTGATGTCAGAGCAGAACTTCCGGGCAATAACTGTGGCGGATGTGGATATGCGGGTTGTGATGCACTTGCAAAAGCTATCGCTGCAGGAGAAGCTGAAGTTGGAGCATGTCCTGTCGGTGGTGAACCTGTTGCAAAGAAGATTGCAGCAATCATGGGTTCAGAAGTCGGCGATTCAAAGAGAATGACAGCGTTTGTGAAATGTGCGGGCGACTGTGAAAAAGCAAAAGAAAATTATCACTACACAGGTGTGCAGGATTGTACAGTTATGCCATTTGTTCCTAATGGTGGTTCAAAAGCTTGTACATATGGATGTATGGGTTACGGCTCATGTGTAAAAGCCTGTCCTTTTGATGCAATTCACATTGTAAATGGTATCGCAGTGGTTGATAAAGAAAAATGTAAGGCATGCGGCAAGTGTGTTGCTACATGTCCAAGACACTTAATTGAACTTATTCCTTATGATGCAAAACAGGTTGTTAAATGTGCATCAAAAGATAAAGGTAAAGATGTAATGTCAGTATGTCAGACAGGATGTATCGGTTGTATGATGTGTACAAAGCAGTGTGAATTCGGTGCTATAACAGTTGAAAATAACATTGCACATATTGATTATGACAAGTGTACAGGTTGTGGCAAGTGTGCTGAGAAGTGTCCAAAGAAGATTATACATACTCATTAATATTAAAGAGTTCCGGAGGGTGAAATGATAGATGCAAGTCAGATAATGCCGCTTAATTTCTTTATGTACAAAGGTGTATACAGTGGTGAACATCATGGTATGCGTTACAGGATAAAAAAAGCGGGCGAAAAACCTGATGAAGTTCTCGAGGCATATGTGTGGCAGAAGCCATACAGCTTTGCAGCAACACCCAAAGAAGAAATAATCTCTGATACATTTCCTTTAAGTGAGGAAGGACGGCTTCAGCTGGTTGACTGGCTTAAACAGATGTATGAAAAAGATAAGGAACGATGGGAGAGTGCTCCCACAATACTGGAAGCACCCATTGACCTCAATGCGGTTTATTCCGATAAGGATAAAAAGTAGCATATAAAAAAATGTATATAATGCAGGCAGTTACGGCTCCCCCAAAGAGAGGAATTAAGCCGGAAACCAGCCTGCTTATATATTTGTAAAAAATAAGAGAAATACCGGTTGATAATAATGAAAAAAATCCCGGTATCAGAAACCAGCCGTGTGCATTCATACGTATATGAAGCATGCGGCTTAATTTTATATAATGGCAGATACATACAAGAATCTGCGAACATAAAAGTCCTGCCATATACATTGTTATTCCATATTTTGGAACCAAAATGACGAGAAATATCAATCTTACTATTATACCGGAAATATTTTGTATACAGGTAGCCGTTGTTTCGCCAAGACCATTGAGAATACTTCCCATTGTAACGGTAAGATATATAAATGGACACAGCCATGCAAGAATACATACGTAATTACGAACTTCAGGCTGATTAAAAACTATAGCTCCGGCATATGAGCCATAAAATATAAAAATGGCGGTACTTAATACGCCGGTTGATATGCAGAAAGTAATGCATTTATTGATTGTAGATTTAATACTTTTATTATTGTTTTCAAGATTTAGTTCTGAAACCGCCGGGAGAAGCATAACTGCAAGTGAATTAGTCAGTGCCGTGGGAAATAAAATAAGAGGCATTGCCATGCCTGTAAGAATTCCGTAGATTGAAACAGAATCACTCTTTGATAATCCATAAACAATAAGCTGTGCGGGAACAAGAACAGCTTCCGCACTCTGGAAAATATGCATAAGCAGGCGGTTTGCGGTAAGTGGAAATGAAAATTTGAACATTTCACGTATTTTAGACATAAGAGAGGATTTTTTATGTGTATTGTTGTATTTGTTTTTTATAAATGTATAAAAAATGGCACAAGTACAATATAAAAATGAGGCAATTTCACCGAACAGATTACTGTATATTGCACACAATACAGAGGCATTTCCGTCAGGAGCATAGATGGTGACATAAATGTATACAGCACAAAATCGTATAATCTGTTCAAAAAGCTGTGAGAATGCCGGAATTGCGGTTTTCTTTTTTGCAAAATAAAATCCATTAATGCAGTTATGAAAAGCTGCAAATGGGAATGATAATGAAAGAATTTTTAACAATGAAGAACATGCTTCATTTAAAATAAATCGTGTTGCAATAAAATCTGCATTTGTATACACAATAAAAGTAAGAATTAAAGATGTTGGAATGCTGAGTAAAAGCCCTGATATAAGCCACAGAAAATCATTTTTTTTATCACAGCAGAATTTTGAAATAGCTGTCTGTATTCCGGATGAACATATTGCAAATACAATTCCGGCAGCAGGCATAACAATCTGGAACAGTCCCATGCCGGCGGCACCTATGCATCGTGACAGATAAATTCTGTAAAAAAAGCCGAGAATTTTACTTAGAATACCTGCGGTAGTAAGAATCAGAGTGCCTTTTATGACATTATTTAACTTTTTCAAAATGCCTCCGTAAACGTAAGTAAACAGTCTTATTATTATCAATTATATGTGATTTATGAATATAATATTAACAGGAAAATAATGAAAGGTGCATGTGATGTAATGATATATATGGACAATGCCGCAACTACAAAAATGCACCCGGATGTTGTCAGGGCGATGCTTCCGTACATGGGAAACAGATATGGCAACCCTTCCGGCATATATACATTTTCTAAAAATATAAAAAAAGATATTACGCAGGCAAGAGAACTGCTTGCATCAACAATAGGAGCAGGGCCGGATGAAATTTTTTTCACATCGGGAGGTTCAGAATCTGATAATTGGGCTTTGAAAATGGCTGCACAGGAACACCCATATGGAAGCATAATTACAACACCGATAGAGCATCATGCAATTTTAAGAACATGTGATTCACTTGAGAAGAGACATTGCAGAATAATCAAGATTCCGGTAGATAAAAAAGGTAAAGTAAGAACAGCAGCAATTGAGCGTAATATTTTCCGTGATACATTTTTAATATCAGTTATGGCAGCCAATAATGAGATTGGAACGGTTGAACCGGTGGCTGCCATAGGAAGAATCGCACATGAAAGAAACATCTTATTTCACACGGATGCAGTCCAGGCTTATACAAATATATATATAGATGTAAATGCAATGAATGTTGATATGCTTAGTGTTAGTGCACATAAAATAAGGGGGCCTAAGGGGGTAGGCTTTTTATATATAAAAAAGGGAAAGCTTAAAACACCATTTATTAATGGCGGAGGTCAGGAATACGGGATGCGTGCCGGAACTGAAAATGTTGCCGGAATTATAGGGCTTGCAAAAGCGGCACAGATAGCAATGACAAACAGGGATATGAGGATAAAAAAAGAAAAAATGCTCCGTGATTATATGATAAAAAAGGTCACAACGCAGATAAAAGATGTCTGGCTTAATGGAGATGAACAAGAGCGTCTTCCTAATAATATGAATTTTTCGTTTAAAGGTGTTGATGGTGCTACACTTATATTGATGCTTGACCAGCAGGGGATATGTGCATCTGCCGGGTCAGCCTGTTCATCGGCACAAAAAGAGCCATCGCATGTCCTCAAAGCAATAGGCCTTTCTGATGAGAGAGCATATTCGACAGTGCGATTTACAATAAATGAAGAAATATCAAAAAAACAGGTTGATTATGTTGTGGAATGTATAAAAAGAAATGTAGAAGAGTTAAGAAAATATGTATAATAAAAGCAGGGAACGTAAGCATATTAATGCAGAAATTCCCTGCTTTGATATATTTTTATAACTGTATAAATTCGGGCTTTCTCTTCCTGAAGATATTATAATATTTGAAATTACATGATTTGAGCATATCGTAGGCAATATCAAATCCGCTTCCGATATCGCGGCTGTAATGTGCATCTGAGCCGATGGTTATTATTTCACCACCGAGTTCGCGGTATCTTAAAACTATTTCGGCTGATGGGTTTGTGGCATTAAGACCATAACGAAGCCCTGCAGTGTTAATCTCTATTCCTTTGCCATTATAGATGATTTTTTTTAACACTTCATCAATGATATCAGAAAAGTTCTTATAGTTATACTTGTATGATTTATCCGGAATATAACGTATTATATAATCAATATGACCATAAATATCAAAATTATTACAAGTGTCTAAATTATCAAGGATACTTTCGTAGTAAGCATTGATTACTTCATCTATGTTGCGGCCTTCCCAGAATTTTGGATAGTAAGGATCATTGCCGTATACAAGATGGGAAGAACCTATTATAAAATCAAGAATATGATTTTTGTCGTAGTCATTAATTCTGTCTGCGGCGGAGCGGCAAAGTCCCTGTTCAACACCTATATATACAGGAATCTGTTCTGAATATAATTCTTTGATGCTGGCAATACTTGAAATATAATTGTCAAAATCAAGCTGGAATAACACATCTTTGTTATCTTCCGGTGGAAAATCAAAATCATTGTGTTCAGTAAAGCATATTGACGAAAGTCCAAGATTTATCGCAGCTTTAATGTTTTCTTCAGGTTTTGCATCAGAATCCGAAGAGAAAAGGCTGTGTGTGTGAAAGTCGGCAGGTCTGTTCATGTTTAATCTCCAATCTTCATAGCTGTAATAATTAAAATGTATAAAATGCACATGTGTAATGTGTTTATTTTTCCAAAATTAAGTATACCATATTTGTGACAATTTTGAAAACATTACGGCTTTTTTATAAAAACGATTGAATATAACTTGAAATTAATGATTGCAATTGATATTATGTAAAAAAAGTGTAAAATTAAATTAACACAAAATTAAAATACTATGTGACGAAAAGGACGGTAAATGTTCATAATGAATGGAATAGGCAGCTTGTTTGAATTTGCGGGAGGAATAGGAATGTTCCTCTATGGTATGAATAGAATGGCAGACGGCATGCAGAAATCAGCCGGAGGCAAAATGAAGTCGCTGCTTGGCTATCTTACAAGAAACAGATTTCTGGCAATATTGGTTGGTGCACTTATTACTGCAATTATACAGAGCAGTGGTGCGACAACAGTAATGGTTGTAGGTTTTGTAAATGCAGGACTTATGACACTTGTTCAGGCTGTAGGCGTTATTATGGGAGCCAATATAGGAACAACAATTACAGCATGGATTGTATCACTCGGACAGATTGGTGATGCTGCAAAAGCATTGCAGCCGTCTTTTTATGCACCGCTTCTTATAGGCATCGGTGCATTTGTTAGTCTTTTTTCAAAAAAAGACAGGTCAAAGACAGTTGGTGAGTTGTTTGTTGGTATCGGTCTTCTGTTTGAAGGACTTGAATTTATGAGTGCATCAATTGCACCATACACAGATGCACCGATTTTTTCAAATGCATTTAAGATTGTAGGCAGTAATCCATTTCTTGGAATACTTATCGGTATTGTTGTTACTGCGATTTTACAGAGTTCATCAGCATCTGTCGGAATATTACAGACTCTTGCCATGAACGGCGTTGTAACGACGAATGCGGCGATTTTTATAACACTTGGACAAAATATAGGCTCATGTGTCACAGCTCTTATTTCGAGTGCAGGAACAACGCGTACTGCTAAAAGAGCCGCATGTATGCATCTATTGTTTAATGTGGCAGGTGCGTTGCTGTTTGGTACAGCTGGCTTTATTCTTTTCTGTATAAGACCGGATATTGCAGTTCATAATATAACGGGTGTTGAGATATCAATATTCCATACATTTTTTAATATTACATGTACAGCTGTAATGTTTCCTTTTGCCAAGCTCCTTGTTAAGCTTTCAGGTATTATTGTTCCTGAAAAGAAGACCGAACAGATAGAGGAAATAAGTGATAAAGAAGAACTTGAAATCAGCAGGCATTTTGATGACAGAATTCTCGGACAGCCGTCTGTTGCTGTTGAACGTGCCAAAAATGAAGTTATTAACATGGGACGTCTTGCCTATGACAATATTGAGATTGCGTCAAGGGCAGTAAGGGAAAACAGCCAGGAACTTGTAGACAGGATATATGAGCTTGAAAAAGAAGTTGATTACTATTCAAAATATCTGACTTCGTATCTTATAAAACTTAATAACCAGTCATTGTCAGATAAGCAGCATCTTCTTGTAAATGACCTGTTCCATGCGGTAATTGATATTGAAAGAATATCTGACCATGCGGAAAATCTTGCAGATCTTACAAAATATAAGATAGAACATGATATTGTATTCTCACAGCGTGGGCAGGATGAATTACGACAGCTGTGGGATAAAGTTCTCTGCTGTTTTGACAGGGCAGTTGTTGCCAGGGAAACAGGCGATGAGGCAGCTATACGTGATGTATACAGAATAGAAGATGAGGTTGATGACCTCGAAGAAGAATTGAGGGATAAGCATATAAAAAGGCTTTCGGATGGAAAATGTCTCCCTTCAAATGGCGTTGTTTTCCTTGATATATTATCAAATCTTGAGAGAATGTCGGATCATGCAAAAAATGTTGCGGAGTGTGTTCAGGAAGAAATTTCGTCAAATTAACTAAATGAAGAGCTTTATAGAAAGATTTTTTTTGCATTTTGTAAAAAAAGGTAATTAATACTTGATATTTTTACTTATATTATGTAAAATACAATCTAGTTGATTAATAATTAACAATCTAATTTATATTAGGAGGAAATTTTTATGTCAGTAAAAGTTGCAATTAATGGTTTTGGACGTATCGGTAGACTTGCATTCAGACAGATGTTTGGTGCAGAAGGATACGAAGTAGTAGCTATCAACGATTTAACAAGTCCTAAGATGTTAGCTCATCTTTTAAAGTATGATTCATCACAGGGTAGATATGTAAACTTCGGTGAAGAAGATCAGGTTACTGCTGATGATGAAGCTGGTACAATTACTGTTAAAGGTAAGACAATCAAAATTTATAAAGAGCCAGATGCTAACAACTGCCCATGGGGCGAAATTGGTGTTGATGTAGTTCTTGAGTGTTCAGGTTTCTATACATCAAAGGCTAAGGCTCAGGCTCATATCAATGCAGGTGCTAAGAAGGTTGTTATTTCTGCACCAGCTGGTAATGATTTAAAGACTATCGTTTACAATGTAAACCATGAGACACTTACAGCAGATGATCAGATTATCTCAGCTGCTTCTTGTACAACAAACTGTTTAGCTCCTATGGCTAAGGCTCTTAATGATTGTGCAACAATCGAATCAGGTATCATGTGTACAATTCATGCTTACACAGGTGACCAGATGATTCTTGATGGCCCACAGAGAAAGGGTGATTTAAGAAGATCAAGAGCAGGTGCCTGCAACATCGTTCCTAACTCAACAGGTGCTGCTAAGGCTATCGGTCTTGTTATCCCAGAACTTAATGGCAAGCTTATCGGAGCTGCTCAGAGAGTTCCTACACCTACAGGTTCTACAACAATTCTTAATGCTGTAGTTGCTAAGAAGGTTACAGTTGATGAAGTTAACGCTGCTATGAAGGCTGCTGCTACAGAGTCATTCGGTTATAACACAGAGCAGATCGTATCTAGCGATATCGTTGGTATGAGATTTGGTTCATTATTCGATGCTACACAGACAATGGTTAATGAGCTTCCTAATGGTGGATGCCAGGTACAGGTTGTTTCTTGGTATGATAATGAAAATTCATACACAAGCCAGATGGTTAGAACAATCAAGTATTTTGCTGAATTAAACTAATCGTTTAACATATAAGTAACGAGAGAAAAAACCAGAGAATATATATTATGATATTCTCTGGTTTTTATCTTATATCAAGTATTATTTTGTGATGGATTTATTCATCGTATGTCAGAAATGAATTTGGAGGAAATAAACTATGCTTAATAAAAAGTCTGTTGATGATATCAACGTTAATGGCAAAAGAGTATTATGCAGATGTGATTTTAATGTACCACTTGATGGAGACAGAATAACAGATGAGACACGTCTTGTTGCTGCACTTCCTACAATCAAGAAGCTTATCGCTGATGGTGGTAAGGTTATTCTTTGTTCACATCTCGGAAAACCTAAGGGACCAGATGCAACATTTTCACTTGCACCTGTTGCAAAGGGACTTTCAGAACTTCTTGGTCAGGAAGTAAAGTTTGCTGCTGATGACACAGTTGTTGGCGATAATGCAAGAGCTGCAATAGCAGATATGAAGAATGGTGATGTTATTCTTCTTGAGAATACACGTTTCCGTCCTGAAGAAACAAAGAATGGTGAAGCGTTTTCTAAAGATCTCGCTTCTATCTGCGATGTATTTGTAAATGATGCATTTGGTACAGCTCACAGAGCACATTGTTCAAATGTTGGTGTTACAAAGTTTGTTGATACAGCAGTTGTTGGTTATCTTATGCAGAAGGAAATTGATTTCCTTGGCAACGCAGTAAATAATCCTGTAAGACCATTTGTGGCTATTCTTGGTGGATCTAAAGTTTCATCAAAGATTTCAGTTATCAATAACCTTCTTGACAAGGTTGATACACTTATCATCGGTGGCGGTATGTCATATACATTCCAGAAAGCTCATGGTGGTAATGTAGGTAAGTCTCTCGTAGAGGATGATTACCTTGAATATGCTAAAGAGATGATGGAAAAGGCTGAAAAGAAAGGCGTTAAGCTTTTGATTCCTATTGATACAGTTGTAACAAAGGAATTTAAGAATGATACACCTAGCCGTATCGTAGCTGCAGGTCATCAGGAAGATGATGATATGGGTATGGATATCGGACCTAAGTCATGTGAACTCTACAAGGATGCATTAAAAGATGCTAAGACTGTAGTATGGAACGGACCAATGGGTGTATTTGAATTTCCTAACTTTGCAAAGGGTACAATCGCTGTTGCAGAAGAACTTGCATCATTAAAAGACGCTACAACAATTATTGGTGGCGGTGATTCAGCTGCAGCTGTAAATAATCTTGGTTTTGGCGATAAGATGACACATATCTCTACAGGTGGCGGTGCTTCTCTTGAGTTCCTTGAGGGTAAAGAACTTCCAGGTGTAGAAGCTGCTAACGACAAGTAAAAACCGACTGACATAAATTTTATATATGTCCCGGGATTTCATATAAGAAATTCCGGGAATTTTTACGTAAATTCTGTAAAATAAGTGGCATTTTTAGAAATTGTATGATATAATTTAATAAAATCAATCGTGATATTTTTGCGAATGTATTAATGTTACAGGAGGGGTATCTGTATGCGCAAGAAAATGGTGGCTGGTAACTGGAAGATGAATATGACTCCAAGCGGAGCTGTTAAACTTGCAGAAGAACTAAAGCCAATGGTAAAGAATGACGACGTAGACGTCGTATTTTGTGTGCCGGCAATTGATATTGTCCCAGTTGTTAATGAAGTGAAGGATACCAATATAAAAGTCGGTGCTGAGAACATGTTTTATGAGGAAAAAGGAGCATATACAGGTGAGTTATCGCCTGAGATGCTTGTTGATGCCGGAGTGTCATATGTTATAATCGGACATTCGGAGAGAAGACAATATTTTCATGAAACAGATGAAATAATTAATAAAAAGATGAGGAAAGCTATAGAACATAAGCTTCTTCCGATTCTTTGCTGTGGAGAGAGTCTTGAACAGCGTGAGAGCGGAGTTACACTTGAATTTATCAAAAAACAGATTGTCAACGCTTTCAAATACATACCACCGGAAAAGGTTATTAATTGTATTATTGCATACGAACCTATATGGGCGATAGGAACAGGAAGAGTTGCAACAGCAGAACAGGCACAGGAAGTATGTGCTGCAATTCGTACTAATATACGTGATATATATGGTGCGGTTGTTGCTGAGAGAATAAGAATTTTATATGGCGGCAGTGTCAATGCAGGCAATGCCAATCATATATTCTCAATGCCTGATATTGATGGAGGTCTTGTTGGTGGTGCCAGCCTCAAGCCTGAATTTGCAAAGATAGTTCATTACGACAAGTAATTATAATATTGCGGACACACAGTGTTGTGTCCGCTTTTTCTTTACTTTTTCGGGATTATATGGTATGATACGTTCGGTAAAAAATGAAGATAAAATTTTTGCTTCGCAAAAACAAGGAGGATTTTGATATGTCTAAAAAACCAGTGGTTTTAATGATACTTGACGGATATGGTTTAAGTGATAAAAAAGAGGGTAATGGTATTGCAAATGCCAATACACCTGTAATGGATAAATTGATGGCAGAATATCCATTTGTAAAAGGATATGCCAGCGGGCTTGCAGTAGGACTTCCTGATGGTCAGATGGGTAACTCAGAAGTAGGACATCTTAATATGGGTGCAGGTAGAATTGTATATCAGGAGCTTACAAGAATTACAAAGTCTATTGAAGATGGTGATTTCTTTGAAAATGAAGAACTTCTTGGTGCAATTGAGAACTGTAAGAAGAATAATTCTGATTTACATCTTTATGGACTTCTTTCAGACGGTGGTGTTCACAGCCATCTTACACATGTATTTGCACTTCTTGAGCTTGCAAAGAGAAATGGTCTTAAAAATGTATATGTTCACGGTTTTATGGATGGACGTGATACGGCAACAGACGGAGGAAAAGATTTCATTAACCAGCTTTATAACAAGATGGACGAAATCGGCGTAGGTAAGATTGCCTCAATCATGGGTCGTTATTATGCGATGGACAGAGATAACAGATGGGATAGAATTGAAGCAGCATACAAGGCACTTACAGAGGGCGTTGGTAATGAAGCTGCCTGTGCAAGATGTGCAATAAGCGATTCATATGCAGCCGGAAAGACTGATGAGTTCGTTGTTCCTACAGTTATTAAGGAAGATGGCAAGCCACTTGCAACTATCAAAGATGGCGATTCAGTTATCTGCTTTAACTTCAGACCTGACAGAGCAAGAGAAATTACCAGATGTTTTTGTGATGATGATTTTGCTGGATTTGACAGAGGTCCAAGAAAGAAAGTTCATTATGTATGCTTCACAGATTATGATGTTACAATTCCTAATAAGTATGTTGCGTTCAAAAAGCAGGAAATTACAAATACATTCGGCGAATTCCTTGCAAAGAATCATTTAAAGCAGGCAAGAATTGCTGAGACAGAGAAATATGCACATGTAACATTTTTCTTTAACGGCGGTGTTGAAGAGCCAAATGAAGGTGAGGACAGAATTCTTGTTAAATCACCAAAGGTTGCAACATACGACCTTCAGCCTGAAATGAGTGCACCTGAAGTGTGCCAGAAGTTTACGGATGCAATACGTTCAGGAAAGTATGATGTAATAATTACTAACTTTGCTAATCCTGATATGGTTGGACATACAGGTATCATGGACGCTGTTGTTAAGGCAATAGAGACTGTTGATGAGTGTGTAGGCAAGGTAGTAGAGGCTGTTAAGGAAGTTGATGGTGTAATGTTTATCTGTGCTGACCATGGTAACGCTGAAAAGCTTATTGATGACAATGGCGAACCATATACAGCACATACAACAAATCCGGTTCCATTTATACTTGTAAATTATGATGAGGCATATACTCTTAAAGAGAATGGCAAGCTTTGCGATATTATTCCTACTCTTATAGATATTATGGAACTTGAGAAGCCGGCAGAAATGACTGGTGAATCTCTCTTGATAAAGAAATAATAAATACTTGATATTATTAAATGCTTGTGTTAAAATTATACTATTGTGTGACGATTTTAACCAAGTAGGAGGTGTTACTGATGTTTGGAATGTCATGGGCAGATACATTTAGAGTATTACTTATGGGACTTTTTATATTAGTTTGTATTGCAATAACAATTGTAGTTCTTATGCAGGAAAGCAAGCAGACAGGCTTGTCTGGTGCAATCAGCGGTGCTGCTGATACTTACTGGGGTAAGAATAAAGGACGTTCAATAGAAGGTAAGCTTGTATTATTTACAAAGATACTTGCAATCGCATTTATTGTTATTGCTGCTATATTGAATATTAATTTCTAAAAAGTTATAAGGATGCTCTTTAAGGATAACTTGAAGGGCATCCTTTTTTATGCAGACGACAAGTTAATCACGGCAAAAACAGGGAGGATTGTTATGGGACATAAATCAAAAAGAACATATGATAAAGTGTTTGAAGACAGAAAAAATATGCTGGAGGATCTTATTTTGCATAACGACCTCTATGTACCAATGAAAACTAAGGAACTTGCAATACTTATGCAGGTTCCGAAAGAGGACAGACATGAGCTGCAGGCAGTGCTTGATTCACTTGTAGCAGAGGGCAGAATAGGCGTATCAAAAAAAGGCAAATACAGTAAGCCTGAAAATACAGCTATTATTGGAATATACCAGAAGACAAGCCGTGGTTTTGGTTTTGTTGTTGTCGAAGGCAGGGAAGATGATATTTTTATCAAAGAATCTGACGATGGCGGAGCATTTCATATGGATAAAGTTATGGTTGCCATAACAGCAGAAAAACATGGAGATAAGAGATGTGAAGGCAAGATTATCAAGATTCTTGAGCATCAGATAAAAGAGGTGGTCGGAACATACCAGAAGAGTAAAACATTTGGATTTGTTGTTCCGGACAATAAGAAAATCTGTTATGACATTTTTGTGCCACAGGAAAAGTCCATGGGGGCCGTGACAGGACATAAAGTTGTTGTAGAGCTTATTTCTTATGGTACATTGAAAAAGAACCCGGAAGGTCGCGTAAAGGAGATTATAGGGCATATTAATGACCCGGGAACGGATATTATGTCTATAATAAAAGCATATGACCTTCCGATGGAATTTCCTGAAAGTGTAATGAAATCATTAAATGATATTCCTGATGAACTGTCGCCTAAAGATTATGCCGGAAGAGTTGATTTGCGTGATTTGCAGACAGTTACTATAGATGGTGAAGATGCAAAAGACCTGGATGATGCAATAACTGTATCTGAGGAAAATGGAATCTATCACCTTGGAGTTCACATCGCAGATGTGAGCAATTATGTAAAAGAATACAGTCCTCTTGACAAAGAAGCATATAAGAGAGGAACAAGTGTCTATCTTGTAGACCGTGTTATACCGATGCTTCCGCATAAGCTGTCCAACGGAATATGCTCACTTAACCAGGGCTGTGACAGGCTTGCACTCAGCTGTCTTATGGATATTGATGAAAAAGGCAATGTGATTTCACATAAGATATGTGAGTCTGTAATCAATGTTGACAGAAGAATGACTTATACAAATGTAAAAAAGATTCTTGAAAATGAAGATGAAGAAATTTTAAACGAGTATAAAGATTTTGCTGATATGTTCAGACTTATGGAAAAGCTTGCACTGATACTGCGTCAGAGAAGATTCAAACGCGGTTCGATTGATTTTGATTTTCCGGAGACAAAGATTACGCTTAACGATAAGGGTGAACCGGTGGAAATAAAGCCGTATGACAGAAATACAGCGACAAGAATTATCGAAGATTTCATGCTTATTGCAAATGAGACAGTGGCAGAAGATTATTTCTGGCAGGAAATACCATTCCTTTACCGAAGTCATGAAAATCCTGATCCTGAGAAGATAAGAAGGCTTGGAACATTTATCAATAATTTTGGATATTCGATAAAAATAGGTGATGAGATTCATCCGAAGGAGCTTCAGAAGCTTTTGGGGAAAATAGAGGGAAGCGACGAGGAGAATTTAATTGCACGCCTTACACTTCGTTCTATGAAAAGAGCATCATATACAACGGAGTGCGTAGGTCATTTCGGACTTGCTGCCAAGTATTACTGTCATTTCACATCGCCAATTAGAAGATATCCTGATTTACAGATTCACAGAATTATTAAAGAAAATCTGCATGGTGGTATGAGTGATAAGAGAAGTGAGCATTTTGCTGCTATTCTTCCTGAAGTCGCAAAGCAGACAAGTGCTACAGAACGCAGGGCTGATGATGCAGAAAGAGATACAGATAAGCTGAAAATGGTACAGTATATGGAAAAACATATCGGAGAGACATTTGAGGGTGTTGTATCCGGAATGACCGCATGGGGAATATATGTAGAACTTCCGAATACAATTGAAGGAATGATTAGTGTAGCTTCGCTTCGTGACGGATATTATATTTATGACGAGAATCATTATGAGATGGTAAATGAGACAACAGGAAGGACATTCAAGCTGGGTCAGAGACTTAATGTTAAGGTTATCAACTGTGATAAGATTCTTAGAACTATAGATTTTGAACTGGCAGAATAAGGAGATAATATGAAAGAATCAAGTGGAAATAAGCTGATTGCTAATAATAAAAAGGCTTATTATGACTATTTTATAGACGAGAAATATGAGGCTGGACTTGTACTTCACGGTACTGAGGTTAAGTCTTTAAGACAGGGAAAATGCTCAATAAAAGAGGCATATATACAGATAATCAACGGTGAGGTTTTTGTTATTAATATGAATATTACACCTTATGAAAAAGGAAATATTTTTAATAAAGACCCGCTTCGTCCGAAAAAGCTGCTCCTTCATCAGTCTGAGATTAATAAACTTGAGGGACAGACGGCACAGAAGGGATTTACAATAGTACCTTTGCAGGTATATTTAAGCAAAGGACGTGTAAAAATGGAAATTGGTCTTGCAAGAGGTAAAAAACTCTATGATAAGAGAGACTCTATTGCAAAGAAAGACCAGCAAAGAGAAGCTTTAAAAGACTTTAAAGTAAGAAATCTGGGATAATTATATTCAAAGCTACTGCCGAAGATATAATTTGAATTTTATGAATTAAACTATTGATTTAATTTGGTGTTTTTAGTCCTGTTTGGGGTTGACAATATAAATTTACAGTGATAGTATTTATCTCACAGCTATCCACAAGGGGTAGTAAAGGTTTCGACAGGGGTTTTGAAGCTGGTGAAGCTATTCGCAGGTGATGCGTCAAATCACAAATCTAAATATAAACGCTAACGAAAATTTAGCTTACGCTGCCTAATGGCAGCAGTCTGACCTAGAGCACCTACACTTTAGGACCCAGGCTTCGACCATGTAGGAAACGACTCAGTCAAAGCTTTGAGACTGTGGGCGTATTATGAAGCTACTGAAAGCATGAGGATGTTGATTTTCTTATGCCGGAGGGAATGAGGGAAACCGAAGCAATCAACTATAATAGTAGAAGAACAGTGAATGGGCTTTTGGACACGGGTTCGACTCCCGTCTACTCCACTATGATAACGGCATTGTATGTTGCGAAAGTGATGTACGGTGCCGTTATTTTTATGGTATAAGAGAATGGCGAAAGCTGTTCTTTTTTCTCAGGTATATTTTAATTAAATTTTCCATAATTAACATTCTTGGCACTGAACAATAAGGGTTTGCTAAGATTATAACCATAATTTTCAGCAGTAGAGGTAATAGTTTGTGAAATATCAGAAGCATTTTCGTTTGACTGTTCAATGATATCCTGTATCAAATCATCTTTAGCACTGTTAATCTGGTCTTTAAGCTGCTGAATATTTTTCTTACCTTCCTCAGAATTGTCACCTTGATAAGCGGAATATTGTTTCTCCAAAGCATTAAGAGCTTCAGTTTTCCTGTTCTTTATCAATAAGGTCTTGTTTTCTGTCAAGCAATTCTTTGTCATAAAAGTCATTTGTCAAATTCTCATCCTTATAAGCCTTTGCCTGATTAAGATACAATTGATATTTCTGTGCAAGTAATGCCTGTGCAGCCTGACCTTCTTTTGTCATATTACCGTTGTCGTCAGTTATACCAACATCTTTAAGCAACTCAACAAGGAAATCCGTTTCATTGATAAGATTTTCAACATCATCACGAGTCCTGTCAAAAGCATCCCAGTTAATCTGACGAATAGCATTATCGTATTCGATAAATGCTTTTTCTGCATCAAGAATAGAAGAAGTACAATCATCTATTGATGACTGCATATCATACCAGTCTTCGCTGTATTCTTCGATTTTACCAGAATCAATGGCTGAATTAAGTGCGTTTAGCCATACTCTGACCATCATAATTATCTCTGTTGTTTGTGTTAAAAACTTTCCATAAAGAATTTTTAAAATCAGTATCAATAGTTGTGCCTATGATATTGCCTTCAGATGTTACATAACCACCATTTAAAGCTTCTTTGTATTCTGCAATATATTCAGACATGGAAGTTTTTAAATTATCAAGGTTTGTTATCTTCCTTAATTCATTTTTATATTCTATTTCCTGTAATTCTATTGCACGTTCCAAAAGCCCATTTTTATCAGCTATATAACCGTTCTCAGTATCTATCCTTCTGCTAACGAAGGAGATATGCCAACAATTTGCTGAACGATTTCTTGGTATCTTGCATATTGCTCTGTTGTAAGTGAAATGTTGTCTCCATATTGAGAAATACCATCTGACAATTCTTCAAATTCATCTTTTAAATCATTTAAAGTTTTTACATTTGATGCATTTGTCTCTTTAAAATCATTATACTTGTCTCTTAGTTCTTTGGCTTTTTCAATGGCTTTTTCATTTGCATGAACTAAATTGTCTACTAATTTTATCAATGCAGAAATTGCAATACTGACACCCATACTAACTGCTACGTTTAATGCCAATGCAGCCACTTTAGAAGCAACCATTGATGCGGTCAGTCCATTCTGTGCTAACTCAGCTTTTGCAACAGCGGCTTTATAATCATCCATTGTAGCTGGTGCACCTTTGAGTTGTTTTAACCAGCCATTCATAAAATCATTGCCAGTTCCTGCCTCAAAGAATTTCGCTGTCGCTTCCGCACCTTTGTCTAAAGCCTTATTATAATCATTTAAAACATTAACAACGCTATCATCTGACAAAAATTGAACAGGGGATGTGCCTTTCCACGCAGACATCATTCCTGATATAGTTGCATCATTTGTAACAGCAACGTAGTCAGTAACTTGTTTCCATTTTGTCGTTATTGTATCTCCAATGTCTGAGAATGATTTTCCAAACATTCCCCAACGAGAACTCATATTATCAATATCACTGTCAAATGTTTTGAATATCATACTTGTTAATGTTTGAAAATATGTTTGAGGTATTTTCTTTAATGTAGTATAATATGAGATGTTAATTGGAGGTATATATAATGAAAAACAAAAAGAAAACGTCTATAATCATTGGGATAATTATTTTGTTATGTATTTGTGCAATAATTTTTATACTAATTTTAAAAAATAACAGTGGGTATAAGACTACAAATGATTTATTAAAAGAACTTTCAAAAGCGATTAATAATTTGAATATAAGCAGAATAGAAGATTGTTATCCAAGTTTTATACAAAAATCATTACCTACATTATCTACTGAATCTGCAAAAGAATTTCATAATAAAGTAGGAGACATTTCTTTTGATATTACACATGAGAATAAAATTGATCCAGATGAGTTGTTAAATAAACAAAATCAAATAAATTCAAAATACGATTGTAATATTAAACTAGAAGATTACAAGTTAATTACGTGTAAATACCATGATAATTTTGGAGAATCAACCTTTGAAATGATTAAAATAGATGGAAGATGGTATTTGTATTATGCTGGTAATTTCCCTGAGCCATTACAATATTTCGTAGAATAAGATAAATACACCTAAACGTATGTTCTGACTTCCAGATATGAAATAGAAGAGCAGTGAGAAATTGCTACTCTTTATTGTATACAAATCATAATCAAATTCATTAACTAAAAAAGGACACCAGAAAACTGATGTCCTTTTTAGGATTGATACGCAGTACCAATCTGCTAATGTAATTTGAATCATGACCTACATGCAATGTAAGCCTGCTAACGTAGTAAATACACTTATCTTGTATATTATATTATCACTATTACAGAAATGTGTCAAGAGATTATCTTAAATTTTTTGAAATGGCAGACCGTATATCTTTAAAGCACTCATTAGTGACAACAGCTAATTTAGTAGAACAAATTCTTTTTCTGTCTATTTCTCTTATATGTGCTACATTTACAAAACCGTTAATCTGTTGTTTATATCCATTTTCTATGGTAATTGGCACTTCATAATAGTCAAGATATTTTATACGACTTGTTCCATCCTGACATGTCACTTCAATATAATATTTTTTCTTCTCTTGATCATATTTAACAGATTTTTCATGTGAAGTAATTGGTGCTATAATAGTTGTGTTCCCACTTTTATTACCGAAATTATTTTGCAATACTACTACAGGTCGATATTCACTTTGTTCACTACCAATATTAATACCAAGGTCACAATTATATATTTCTTTTTGAGCAACCGTATATTTTCGTCCTCCAATAGAAATCTTAAATTTTCTATTCACCCATTCAATGAACTGTAAATTTTTCTGCAATTTATCCATATGCTTTTTCTCATTATTAACATTTTTCAAAAGCTGTTCTTTCAATATATTTATTTGTAATTCTATTTCTTTCTCTAATTCAGAAATCTTATCTGACATCATATACCTCGCATATAAAAATATTTTGACATAAATTACCAATGATGTAATTATACGACAAGATATTATATAATTCTATCAGAACATATGTTTATAGATGAATATAAAAGAAGCGTAATCAATCGACTACGCTCTCCAAAAATCTTGCTGTAATTTTCTTACAATATTTCTCTAATAATCAATATTTCAAACGACAAACCCTAAAGGAAAGGATGTGATAATTTTAGAACTATTGTTCTGAATTATACTGATTTACTATAAATAACACCATTGAGATATATAATATACCACGCATTTTAAACAAATGTAATACAAAACATATAAATGATAATATTGTGTTTTTACGGTTTAAAGTGTATATTATATAAGTAACTTTAAAAGCTAATAACTAATATTTCGGAGAGAATGACATTTGGAAAAAAAGAAGATTAAAAGAGATATAATGCTGATAGCGACATTGATTATTGTATGTGCAGCAGCATTTTTGATTATTAATTTTGTTGTGAAAAAGGATGGTATTACAGCAGTTGTGAAGGTAGACGGAAATATTGTCTATATGCTTCCTCTTGACAAAAATGCGTCTGTTACTGTTGAGGGGTATCAGGGCGGCAGTAATACTGTAGTTATAGAAAATGGTACAGTTTATATGAAAGATGCCGACTGTCCTGATAAATTGTGTGAAAAGACAGGAAAGATAAGTAAGAATGGAGAGACGATAGTGTGCCTTCCGCATCGCGTGGTTGTCGAGATACAGGGCGGTGAAGGCAATGTAGATTCGCTTGTCAGATAGATGAAAACGGGTAATAAAATATATAAATAAAAATTAACAAATAAAAACAGGTGAATGAAAATATGAAGAATTCAACACGGACGCAAAAACTCGCACTTTGCGGTGTACTTACGGCTTTGGCGATGATATTTGGCTATATCGAAAGCGTGATTTCTGTGCCGCTTCCGGTTCCGGGAATTAAGTTAGGACTTCCCAATATTGCTATAATAACGATTTTATATGTTGTCGGAATAAAAGAAGCAGTTGCAGTTAATCTCATAAGAATAACATTAACTGCTGTTCTTTTTGGCAATTTGAACAGCTTCTTGTTCAGCATGTCAGGAGCGGTTCTTAGCATGATAATAATGATAATACTAAAGAAAATACAGTTTTTTTCGTCTGTTGGTGTAAGTGTTGCCGGCGGAGTACTTCATAATATAGGGCAGATAATTGCAGCTGTATTTATAATGGGAAGCGGTGCGATAGTATATTATCTTCCTGTACTTATGATAACCGGAACAGTGACTGGAGCAGTAATAGGAATTGTATCAGCTATGGTGGTGAAACGCACTGAAAGAGCATATGGACAAAAATAAAGAAACGGCATTTCAGATTAACTGAATGCCGTTTCTTTTATTGTTTATATTGCTGCTGCAATTCAATTTCTTCCATAGATTTGGAAACACAGTGTGTGATAGGTTTCCACTCAACACGCTTGAATAAAGCGACAAGAGAAATTGGAATATATGTAAGCATAAATAATGGGAAAGTGAACAGCGAAATAATCTTTTTCTTAGGAGAAGCAAGAATCTTCTTCCATTCTGTTATTACTGTCAGCAATCCGATTGAAAACATAAGCAAATAAAAGCTTACACAGGCAAAACCGATTGATTCCATAGCGACCGGAAATACCTTTTTAAATAAAGTAAAGTTATGTGCACCAAGCACTAAAAATATGAGATTCAAAAGCATGCAGCCTACTGAAAGAAGAGTAGCAGGAGCAAGTGTCATAAACATATCATAACATGATACGAACATCTGACGTTTTTTGAATGCCATGGCTATCAGTTCACGACCATATTTGAACATTACCTGATAGAAGCCCTTTGACCAACGCATACGCTGGTTCCATGACTGTTTAAATGTCTCCGGCTGTTCATCATAGAACATTGCCGAATCACAGTAGCCTATTTTTTCTCCCTCAAGAATATTAACAACTGAAAACTGAATATCCTCTGTCAAAAGATTACATTTCCAACCACCATTTTTCTTAATAATCTCACTGCTTGTAAGAAAGCCTGTTCCTGATACAGCACAGCTTGTTTTAAGAATCATTCGTGGATTATTAAGATATTTTGCTTCGCGGCAGAACCAGAGCGAATATCCTGATGTAATCCAATTGGTATCGAAATTTTTTGAGTTACGATAACTTGTGACCACACGATACCCCTGATCAAAAGTTTTGTTCATTTCACGGACATAATTTCTGTCAATGACATTATCCGCATCAAAAATAAAATAACCGTCGTAGGCGGTATAATCACCTTCATCTTCTTTTATCTTGTTGAATGCATAGTCAAGAGCATAGCCTTTACCGACTAATACCTTGTTAAAACGTTCATATACAATTGCACCGCAGCTTCTTGCAATCTCGGCTGTGTTATCCGTACAGTTATCAGCAACGACAACAACATCAATAAGTTCAGAAGGGTAGTTCTGTGCTTTGATGCTCTTAATCAGGTTACCGATTACGGCATTCTCATTCCGGGCTGCAATAATAAAAGCGAACCTGTGAAGTTTCTTAGGTTCGTATTCTGGCTGCTTCTTCTTTCGTTTTTCACCGATTAAGGCTATCACAATATATATAAACTGATAAAAATACAATACAGTCAACAGGGTGTAGATAACGGTGTTGATTGAAGCAATAGCTTTCATTAAAAGTCCTCTCCATTTTAAAAAATGAAAAAATATAGTATTGCGGACTACCCAAAGTCCTTTGTTGATTATATCATTAATTTCTTTTGTGTCAATAGTTCAATAATAAGAAATAGGTCATAACTCAAATAAAATAAGAAAATATTTGACAAAAAACTTTATTGATATAGTATAATAAGAAATACACTTAATTTTAATTATGAAATGGAATGGAGAAAATAAGCTATGTACAAAGAAATTTCAAGACTGATAATATACGGAGATATGGATGAAGACAGCATCCTTTCACGCATGGCAGACATTTTCAGAAAGTTTGATGTTGAGGATACGGGAAAAGAGGAACTTACAAGAGAAATCTATACGCAGATTAAAAGAATTCTTAAAGTAGCGACAGATTATGGATTTGATAAGAACCTATGGCAGAATTATCTTACATTTATACTTATCACAACAGAAAACCCATTCAGCATAACATGTGAGAAGGTCGGTGCCAATGACGGAAGTGTCAACACATTTGCCATGAATGATTTCGGAATATTCAGAAAGCTGTTCCACTATGATTTCAGCGAGATTGAAAAAGAACTTTCAATAAATTGTTTTTCACTTATTACAAACTACAAAGCAATTGTGAAAAAAGAACTTATGTATAACAGGAATGTAAGCGAAAAAGTACGCACATTAAGCGAAAAACTTGCAGCCGCAACAACAGACGAAGAGTTTTTTGATGGTGTTACTACATTTTATAAAGATTACGGTGTTGGCATGTTTGGTCTTAACAAAGCATTCAGAATCGGCAATAATCCTGACGGCAGCGTTAAATTTATGGCAATTAACAATATGGACAAAGTTATGCTTACTGACCTTGTCGGATATGAAATCCAGAAAAAGAAGCTTGTTGAGAATACAGAAGCATTTGTAAAAGGAAAGAAAGCCAACAATGTCCTCTTATTCGGTGACAGCGGAACAGGTAAATCCACAAGTATTAAGGCAATTGTCAACCAGTATTATGATGACGGATTAAGGATGATTGAGATATATAAACATCAGTTCAAAGATTTATCAAATGTAATAGCACAGATAAAGAACCGTAACTATCGCTTCATAATATATATGGATGATTTGTCATTTGAGGAATTTGAGATTGAATACAAGTTCTTAAAGGCTGTAATTGAAGGAGGCGTTGAGACTAAGCCTGAAAATATCCTTATATATGCAACATCTAACAGAAGACATCTTATCAAAGAAACATGGAATGATCGTGATGATATGGAGTCATCAAACGGCTTACACCGTTCAGATACGATGGAAGAAAAGCTTTCACTGGTAAATCGTTTCGGATGTCAGATTTGTTATTCAAAACCGACACAGCAGGAGTATTTCCAGATTGTTATCGAACTTGCAAGAAGAAGCGGCGTGACTATGTCAGATGACGAACTCAAGTTAGAAGCAAACAAGTGGGAATTAAGCCATGGCGGCATTTCAGGAAGAACTGCACAGCAGTTTGTTAATTATTGTCTGGGAATGGAGAAAGAGATATGATTTCCTATATTAAAGGAGAACTTACAGAGATAATGGAAGATGCTATTGTTGTTGAAAATAATGGTATCGGCTTTAATATCCGTGTTCCTGCAACTGTTATAAGTGAATTCTGCGTTACGGGTGAGCAGGTAAAGGTATATACATATTTGCAGATAAGGGAAGATGCACACAGTCTTTATGGCTTTCTCACAAGAGATGACCTTGAAATATTTAAGATGCTTATCAATGTAAATGGTATCGGACCGAAAGGTGCTTTGGCAATTCTTTCAACAATTTCGCCTGATGATTTGAGATTTGCCGTGCTATCAGATGATGTAAAGCTTATATCAAGTGCACCGGGAATAGGTGCTAAAACAGCACAGAAACTTATAATTGAGCTTAAAGACAGGATTAAGCTTTCAGATGCATTTGAGCAGGCACTGGCACATCAAGAGAGCAGCACCGGCATGTCAGTTGATTTCAGTGCAAGGAATGAGGCAGTTGAGGCACTTGTTGCACTCGGCTATGGCAATGCTGAGGCACTTCGTGCAGTTAAGAATATAGAAAATATAGAAGAAAAAGATACAGAGACTATTTTGAAAGAGGCACTTAAAAGACTTATCTGAGAGGAAATTTGATGGAAAAAAGAGTGATTTCAACAGAGCTTGTTGAAGAAGATATAAAAATTGAAAATAATTTACGTCCGCTTGCTCTTGAAGATTACATTGGACAGGAAAAAGTAAAACGCAACCTGAAAGTGTATATAGAAGCTGCAAAAGCACGTAATGATTCACTTGACCATGTACTTTTCTATGGACCTCCGGGACTTGGAAAAACAACACTTGCAGGGATAATTGCCAATGAGATGGGAACACATCTTAAAGTGACGTCAGGACCGGCAATCGAAAAACCGGGTGAAATGGCGGCAATCCTTAATAATCTTGCTGAGGGGGATGTTCTGTTCGTTGACGAGATTCACAGACTTAACAGGCAGGTTGAAGAAGTTTTGTATCCGGCAATGGAAGATTACCAGATAGATGTTATGATAGGAAAAGGGGCAACAGCACGTTCAATTCGTCTTGAACTACCTAAGTTCACACTTGTCGGTGCAACAACAAGAGCAGGTCTTTTGTCCGCACCTTTAAGAGACAGATTCGGAGTGGTAAATCATCTCGAGTATTACACGGTAAAAGAACTTGAGACAATTATAATCCGTTCTGCCAATGTACTTGGTGTAGAGATTGATTCGCAGGGAGCCAACGAACTTGCAAGACGTTCAAGAGGAACCCCGAGACTTGCCAACCGTCTGTTAAAGAGAGTGCGTGATTTTGCACAAGTGAAATATGACGGAAGAATTACAGGCGAGGTTGCCGATTATGCACTTAATCTTTTAGATGTTGACAGGGATGGTCTTGATGCAAATGACAGGCTTATACTTGGCACAATAATAAAGAAATTCGGCGGTGGTCCGGTAGGTCTTGACACTCTTGCAGCATCTATCGGTGAAGATGCCGGAACACTTGAAGATGTATATGAGCCTTATCTTATACAGAATGGATTTATTAACAGAACGCCGAGAGGACGTGTTGCAACGAACGAGGCGTATCTTAATCTGGGGATTGAACAAAAAGTATAAAAATGATATAATTAAATAATTCGGATAAAGTATTGGAGGGCGTTTTCATGTCATCAAAAAATAATACAGAAGTAATTTTGGGTGGAAAAGTATTTACATTAAGTGGATATGAGAGTGAGGAATATCTACAGAAAGTTGCATCTTATATTAATAACAAGCTTGCTGAGTACAGCAAAGAAGATTCATTTCGCAGACAGAATGCGGAAGTTCGTGCTAATCTTATGTATCTTAACATAGCAGATGACTATTTTAAGGCCAAAAAGCTCGGTGACAGTCTCTCAGAAGAAATCGAGAATAAAGACAAAGAGATATATGATTTAAAACATGAACTCATAGCTGCACAGATTAAGACAGATGCGGCAGAAAAAGAGATAACAGAATTAAAAAAAGAAATTGCTAAATATCAGAAAAATATTGTTCAGTTAGAAACAGAACTTAATGCAAAATAGGAGTCAGAGTTGAAGAATCACAATGTAGAAGTGCTTGCACCGGCGGGTTCATATGATATTATGAAAGCCGTGATAAATGCCGGAGCTGATGCTGTTTATCTTGGCGGTGACATGTTTGGTGCGAGGGCATATGCAGGCAATCTTAACAAAGAAGAGATGATAAGAGCGTTAGATTATGCTCATTTGCGTGACAAGAAGATTTATCTTACTGTAAATACTCTTTTGAAGGAAAATGAGTGTACGCATGAGCTTGTCGATTATATTGCACCATTTTATGAGGCAGGACTTGACGCATGTATAGTTCAGGATATGGGTGTGTTTAAGATACTTCACAGTGCATTCCCTGATATGCACATGCATGCAAGTACGCAGATGACAATTACGGGAGAAAAAGGTGCATCCATTTTAAAAGAGATGGGTGCAATGCGTATTGTTACGGCGAGGGAGCTTACGCTTGATGAAATAAGACAGATTCATGAAAAATGTGATATAGAAATAGAAAGTTTTGTGCATGGGGCTTTGTGTTACTGCTATTCGGGACAGTGCCTGTTAAGCAGTATGAATGGAACAAGAAGTGGCAACAGAGGAAGATGTGCACAGGCTTGCCGTCTTGATTATTCGGTTGTTAATAATGATAAAGTGATAAATGATTCAAAGTCATCATATCCTTTAAGTCCAAAAGACATGTGTGCACTAGATATTCTTCCTGATATAATTGATGCGGGAGTATATTCAATGAAAATTGAAGGCAGAATGAAAAATGTTACATATGCAGCCGGTGTCACATCAATTTACAGAAAATATACAGACATGTATCTTGAAAATGGACGAAAAGGATATCACGTATCGCAGGAAGATAAGAATATGCTTCTTGATATATTTAACAGGGGTTCATTTACAAGCGGATACTACAACAGTGAAAAAGGAAAGAACATGATGTCGCTGTCACGACCGAATCACATGGGAGTGAAAGCACTCCAGGTTGTAAAAAATGATAACGGAAGAATTCTTTTTAAGGCACTCACTGACATTAATCCGCAGGATGTGTTTGAAATTGATTCTGATAATGCATATACAAGTGGTGATTCATACAAAAAGGGAAGTACATTTACTGTTAATTTGTCAAGAAAACTTCCTTTATATAAAGACAGAATCATTTACAGGATGAAAAACGGTTCTGTCACAAAAGAAATTGCTGAAAAATATGCTTCGCAGGCCGGCACTCTAAAGAAGCCAGTAAATATGCTTTTTACGGCAGAATGTGGCAAGCCGATGAAGCTTGAAATTGAAGCATGTAATACAAAGGTAAGCGTTTTTGGTGCGTCTGCTGAGATTGCCGGAAAACAGCCGGCTACGGTTGAAAGCTGTATAAAGAATCTTTCAAAGCTTGGAAATACAGACTTTACAGCCGGAAAGATTACAGCAGATATCGGCACAAATGTATTTGTTCCTGTAAGTATTCTTAACGATTTACGAAGAAAAGGAATAGAAAAGCTCACAGAAACAATTCTTGATAAATACAGAAGACAGACTGTGGATGAATCGGTATATAATGTATGTAAAGCATCATCAAAAGATATATCTGGAACAGTCAATGATAGTATACATGATGGAAAATACAGGACCTCGGTTTATTTGAAAACCAAAGGACAATTAAAGTCATATATTTTATCAGGGCTGAATAATGATAATGTGTATGCTGATTTTAAGTTGTTTGATGATGATGAATGCAGGAAAAATATTAAAAAACTTGCAGATTCACAGAATGTTACAGCTGCACTTCCATATATAATAACACAGTCGCAAAACAGGATTTTTGGCTCATTGATTGAAAACATCCGTTCATGTAATATAGAGATGTTCCTTGTGAGAAATCTTGAAGAAATTGGGTGCCTTGGGAATCTAGGACAAAAGACAGGATTTGTTCCAAAGATTGTCACAGATGCCGGATTGTATTGCTGGAATAGTTTTTCGGTATTGCAGCTTCGTGACATAATATCAGTATGTGGTTGTGAACTGACAAGAATAACACTGCCATATGAGCTTAATTATAAAGAGATGAATATGGTAAATTATGGTGTTCCGACAGAATTTGTTGCAGAAGGATTTGTGCCTGTTATGATTTCAAAGCAGTGCGTAAGAAAAACTTACGGATTGTGTGATCATAATAACGGAATTATTTATCTTAATAATAAACGAAGCGGAACATATATGGTTGAAAGCGTATGTTCTTTATGCCATAGTGTTATGTATAGTGCAAAAAGAATTGATGTCGGCTATGACAGCAGTCTTTTAGAAGAGATTAATCCTGATTATATCAGAAAGGATTATGATAATATGCATGATGAAACTGCATGGACAGGTCATTATGCTGTAGGAGTGGAATAATGCAGTTAGTGTTTATAGAAGTATCAAAGTATATATTTGCATTTTTGCTCTGCTTTTATGCGGCAGCGGCATATCGTGGTGCCGTTATGAAAGAAGAGAAGCGAAAGTTTACATATGCATTTCAGAATGTAATAATGTTTATGATACATTTATTGGGCTTTTTGATACTTTATCAGCTTAATAATGAAGATATAAAATATCTTATATTATATTTCGCACAGTTTATATATCTTTTTGTTACGATATTTGTGTATGACGTTTTATATCCAAAAGCTTCGCGTCTGCTTGTAAATAATATGTGTATGCTTATGGCGGTTGGATTTATAATGATTTGTCGTCTTGATTATGATAAATGTGTGAAGCAGTTTCTGATTGCGGCCGGTGGAACTATTATTACTTTTTTTATACCAGCGTTGTTAAAAAGAGTAAAGAGTTTTAGAAATATGGGCTGGATTTACTGCATAACAGGTATTACACTCCTGCTTGCTGTGCTTTTCTGCACGGAAGTATTCGGTGCTAATCTTGTGCTTACACTGGGACCTGTTTCTGTACAGCCTGGAGAATTTGTTAAAATTCTGTTTGTGATGTTTGTTGCTTCAATGTTTAATAAATCTACGTCATTTGAACAGACAGTAAAAGTTACGGTTATAGCGGCAATTCATGTTATTATACTTGTAATATCAAAAGATCTGGGTGCTGCACTTATATTTTTCGTTGTTTATCTTATGATGCTCTTTATTGCGACAAGGAAACTTAGCTATGTCGGAATAGGACTTGCTGCCGGAAGTGTTGCTGCAGCTGGTGCATATAAGATTTTCAACCATGTAAGACAGCGTGTCCTTATTTGGAAAGATCCTTGGAGCACAATAGATTCAACAGGTTACCAGATATGCCAGTCATTATTTGCGATAGGTATGGGGTCGTGGTTTGGAAGTGGACTTGCACAGGGACTTCCGGATAAAATTCCTGTTGCTGAAAAGGATTTTATGTTTTCGGCAATAACAGAGGAGTTCGGTGCTATATTTGCAGTTGCATTGCTGCTTATATGTCTTAATAATCTTATACTGATGATGAATATTGCTTCAAGATGTAAAACACTGTTTTACAGGCTTGTGGCGGTAGGACTTGGTGTTACATATGGATTTCAGGTGTTTCTTACGGTTGGAGGTGCTATGAAGATGATACCTATGACAGGTGTCACGCTTCCTTTTGTAAGTTACGGCGGAAGTTCTATTGTAAGTTCACTTATAATGTTTGCATTGATTAACGGAATGTATAATATGAGACAGGACGAGGTTGAAATTAAGAATGAATCAGCAGGTAAAAACACGAAACTTAAAAAAGAAAAACACAAAGCCTAATGATATAGTTGATAAAAAAAAGCAGGGGCTTAGAAATCGTGAAACTAATGTAATATCATTTATTTTCGTTGCATTATTTCTCATGATGGCAAGTTATCTTGTATATTTTAATGTCTTTGAGGCTTCTACAATTGTAAATAATCCTTATAATAAGCGAATCGATAATCTTGAAAATAAGGTCGTCAGAGGTAACATTCTTGCAGCTGACGGACAGATCCTTGCAGAAACAGATATTGATGAGGATGGAAATGAGACGAGAGTTTACCCGTTTTCCGAAGTGTTCTGCCATGTTGTAGGACTGGCTTCTGCAAAAACAGGTGTTGAAGGTGTTGCCAATTATGAATTATTGTCCACATCAGGTAATATAATTAATCAGCTCTCAGATGATCTGAGCGGTGAGAAATCAGTTGGATATGATGTTGTTACAACGCTTGTTCCAAAGCTTCAGGAGGCTGCATATAAGGCACTGGGAAGTAATAAAGGTGCAGTAGTTGCAATGGAACCTTCGACAGGAAGGGTTCTCGCAATGGTTTCAAAGCCGGATTATGACCCGAATGAAGCACCTGAAATGTACAGTGAGTGGCTTGGCTATGACAGCTCTGATTCTGTGCTTCTTAACAGGGCAACACAGGGACTTTATTCGCCGGGTTCTACGTTTAAGGTACTTACTGCTCTTGAATATGTAAGGGAATATCCTGATTATGAAAATTATTCTTTTGACTGTACAGGAAGTGCCTATGTCAACGGAGGAACAACAATTCCATGTTATAATGGTTCTGTCCATGGACATCAGGATTTAAAACTGGGATTTGCCAATTCGTGTAACGGTGTATTTTCAACAATAGGATTCAGGCTGAATCTTTCAAAATACAGACAGCTCTGCGAAGATTTTTATTATAACAAAAATCTTGATATCGGAATAGAGTCGAGCGTCAGCAGCTTTACACTTGACGAAAATTCAGGGGTAAGTGAGATTCAGGAGACTGGTATCGGTCAGGGTAAAACAATGGTTTCACCTATGCACAATCTTATGATTATCTCTGCAATTGCAAACAGAGGTGTTATGATGCAGCCGTATTTTGTTGAAAAAGTCCAGACGCGTTCTGGCGATGTTGTGAGTACGACAACACCAAAACAGAAGTCCGTTGTATGTACGCCGTCTGAGGCAGATACAATCGGAGAGTTCTGTCGTGCGGTTGTGACTGAGGGTACAGGTTACGCATTTACATATACATCATATACAGTTGCAGGAAAAACAGGAACGGCACAGTTTGATAACAGCGACAGGGTACATTCATGGTTTATCGGTTATGCACCATATGAAAATCCGCAAATTTCTTTCTGCGTTATACTTGAAGGTGGATATACAGGCGTGCCTGGTGCACAGCAGGTAACAAAAGCACTTCTGGATGCATTTTTTGATGAATATTGATTGAAAAAAATTGATTTAAAATACTGATTTTGTATTTTAAATAAGAAGAATACTGATTCATTGGTTGATATTGTGGTTCTTTAGTTGTATAATTAATATATATCACAGGAGGAATTGCAATGGCTGAGGCAACAAGCTGTGGTGGTGTGGTTATTTTCAGAGGCAAGATTCTTGTATTGTACAAGAATTACAAGAACAGATATGAAGGTTGGGTTCTTCCGAAAGGAACGGTAGAACCGGGAGAAGAACCACAGGATACTGCGGTAAGGGAAGTATTGGAAGAAAGCGGTGCATCCGTTAAGATAGTTAAGTATATAGGCGACACACAATATACGTTTAATACGGTGTCAGATACGATAAAAAAGACTGTTCATTGGTATCTTTGTGCTGCGGACAGCTTTTACAGCAAACCGCAGAGAGAAGAGTTTTTTGAAGATTCCGGGTATTATAAGTACCATGAGGCATTTCATCTGTTACGATTTGCCAATGAAAGACAGATACTTGAAAAGGCTTATAATGAATATATTAATATTAGAAGGCAGGGAAGATGGGAATGAATGTAATTCAACCGGTTACAATACTAGATGGTAATCAATATCTTGTACAGGGTCCGGCAGATAAGACAGGTCAGGCTACATCATTTGATAATGTATATAACCGTTCATGCGGCGATGAGACACTCGATGAGATTTTTGAAGATGTTTCACAGGAATATGGAGTTAATGTTAATCTTTTAAAAGCTGTAGCACAGGCAGAATCAGGTTTTGATGTCAATGCCACATCATCATGCGGTGCAATGGGAATAATGCAGCTTATGCCATCAACGGCAGAATCATATGGAGTGGAAGACCCATATGATGCAAGACAGAGCATAACCGGAGGTGCCAAGCTTTTGTCATGGCTTTTAGATGATTATAATGGCAATGTTTCACTTGCACTTGCAGGCTATAATGCCGGATGTGGTGCGGTTCAGAAGTATGGTGGTGTTCCTCCATATGATGAGACGGTTAATTACATAAATAAGATTAATGACATATTAGACGGTGCGTTGAGCAACGATTCATGGACAACCGATTCAATGCAGGCAACAGATTTGAGCCATGCATATGTAAGCACAGGAAATGCAGGAAATACATATTATCCTGGTCTTTCAGTTAATACAGAGGTGCATTCAATCGGTTCAGGCAGTGGCAGTAAGCTGAATTCATATATGAGCAGTGACCTTTTTAGTTATGAAGATTATGAATATTTTCAGAATACAATTACAGAACTTCTTGAAAAGATTAACGGACAGGGAAACAGCACTGATTCAAAAATCCAGTCAGTTGACAGCAGCAATTCAGTTTCATCAACATCAGTTCCTGATTTAAAGCATTTTGATGAATTACAGTTAAACAGTGTGGTCATGCCGGCAATGTCACAGGCATTTCAAAGTATAATGAAAAACAGTCCACAGAGCTTCTACGAAGCACAGGCATCAGCAGTAAGTCCGCTGATAGCAAAATTATTAGAACAATAAAGAATATGCGGGGTGGGGAGTATGAAGGAAAGAATCAAAGTATACCTTTACAACAAAACAATGAAAGAGATTGATATGTCAGATTTCTCGTACATATCAGAAGATGTTTTTTCAGAGCGTACAGATATTGTTAAAGTCGTTCTTCCGGAAGGTGTAAAAGAAATTGGCAACAATGCATTTGAAAATTGTATACATCTTGAAGAAGTGGTTTGTCCAAAGTCGCTTCAAAAGATTGATTCAGAAGCTTTCATAGACTGTATCAGTCTCAAAAAAATTGATTATGACACAGCATCAGTTAAGGTGGATGCAAGTGCATTTAAGGGGTGTTATAATCTTTAAAAATTATGGTTTCCGGCATTGTTCGGAGAGTGTACACCGCAATATGGCATGGGCTGTATTGCGGTGTTTTAAGAATTACATCATTTGCATGTTATAAAGTTGATTTATACTATGCATGATATGTTGACAATTCAATATTATTTGGATCTTGAAAATTATGCAGAATCAACAGAAAAAGCAAAGAACTACATGATGGAGCAAGTAGTAATGTTCATTGCTTATCTAATAATTATTTTATAAATATAATATTAAACCAGCCCGGATATTATCAATTAAGATATGTCCGGGCTGTTGATGTTATTAAGTAAAGTGCATTGTCATGCAAGGTCTTTATTTAAGATTTTTACGAAGCTCTTTAATTATGGCTTCAAGTTCAGCTATTTTAGCATCGGATTGAGTCTTTGCATTTTCAGCTTCCTGTTTAGCAGCCTTTGCTTCTTGTTTAGCGGCATCCACTTCCTGTTTAGCGGCATCCACTTCCTGCTTGGCGGCATCCACTTCCTGTTTAGCAGCATCCACTTCCTGTTTAGCGGCATTAACTTCCTGCTTGGCGGCATT
>ULRY01037058.1_pt1 | contig 108235 bp, 121 predicted proteins | sample 1955941 | NCBI WGS metagenome assembly ULRY01 (sample SAMEA4835696, study PRJEB28245) | human gut metagenome | biome: gut microbiome; material: fecal sample | place: Denmark | collected 2008 | reverse complement strand
GCCTCTATTGTTATGGACTGGTCTTTGATGAGAGAGATTGAGGTAGTGGAACGGTTCGGATAATTCCATGTCCCTGTTCCGCTCGCTCCCCATGTTGTCGTACCTCCTGCTTCCCACCAATAGTTGCCCGGCTTTATTGTGAGTACCACCTGTCCACTCGAATTTGTAGTGCCGCTATATGCTGTGCTGGTATTGTTACTTGACAGCTTCACTATTACACCACTTCCTACGCTTGTTCCTGTACTCGCGTCCTTTACGGTTATCGTTATCGTCACCTCACTTGGTACCAGCTTGATTGTAAAATTAGAGGTGTTCGTGTTCGTCGTGTTTAGGGTCGTGTATCTTGATGCACTTACTACATATCTGTTTGTCAATCCGGACACATATACCGTCGCTTGTCCGGCACTGTTTGTTGTCACGGTCTGCGTTATTTGTCCTGCACCTAATTCACCGGAAGTCTGATAACTACCGTTTATACCGTACATCTTTATTGTCGCACCACTTACAGCCGCATTCGTGTAGCTATTCTGTACAGTCACTACAATACTCTTTATCGCTGTAGAGTAAAATGCCGTAGCATCACTATTATGTCCTATATTATTGAAATTATAAGTAGGTGTAATAGTATATGGTGTTTCTGTCGTTGTCGTGCCAGTCACAAAATAATTCGTCAATTTTGCCGTTATCGTTGTTGTAATACCTGCTATCCATGTATATGTAGCCAAGTAATATACTGCATTATTGGCTGTTAATGATACAGTCGTTGCTACTCCTGCTGTAGTAAATACTGGTTTTACAAGATTTGGTGTTCCCCACCATCCTAATACTGGCGTCGAAAACGGTACTTTTAACCTAAATTCTGTACCTACACTCTTCGTCAATCTTACAGCATTCTGTGTAGTCGTTGCTGTAGGCATTGTTATCGTGGTACTTCCAGCTACCCAATAACTCGTACCTCCACCCCATGATAATGTATATGAACCTGCTATCATTGGACCGAATGACACTTGACCGCTGCTGTTCGTCGTTCCGGAAAATGTAACAGAAGAAAGGCTCTTGTTCGTCAACGTTACCGGACATCCGTTCGCATTCCCTTTTACTGCACTCTGATAGTAATCCTTCATCGTTATAGTGATAGATGAACTCGTCTCACTCATTTTCAAGTTCAACGGACTTGCCTGCGTTGCCGACAATGTACCAGTCAATGTATTGTAGTTCGTTTTGGAAAATGAATAAGCCCATCCGATACCGCTTCTGTATACAGTCCAGTTACCGCTGCTGTCTGTTGTCCCTGTCTGTCCAAAATAAGAACATGATACACCACTTATATTTGTTCCATAATTTGAACTCTTTATATTGAATGTCAGACGTGCAGTCACATTCAATGTCATAGTCCATGCCTCATTCTCACTCGTCCATGTATGAGTCTGACTTGCATTACTATAATAACTCGCGTTGTTTTTTGGTGTATAGGTGTAGTTTATTCCTGCATATACGGTATTCGTTTTCTTTCCGTTCGTGTCCAATGTTATTTCTCCTGCCGGGGCATTCGAGCCAGTAGGTACACTTCTAACCATTACAGCATTTTTTAAATAATGGATTTCAGATATATTCGGTACCTTCTCGATAACTGTCAATGTCACCGTTCGTGTCGTTCTGTTCATCGTCACTGTATAGGGTGACGTCTGTGTAGCGGTCACTGTTCCTACGTAGTTGTTGAAATACTGTGCCGTGGCAGTCATTTGTCTGTCCAGTCCGCTTCTGTAGAAGCTTCCTCCGGATGGAAGCGTTTGACCGAAATAGGTAATTGTTCCAGAAAGCGCATTACTTGTATTGTAAATATTTGCTACTGTATTAATCACTATCTTTTGGTTGCAAATCAATTGTATTGTCCGCACTTGTCCTGCTGCCGTATAAGTCAGTGCAGTATTTGGATTACTGTAATAATTAGGTCTTGTTACTGGTGTGAATGTTACTGGTGTACCTAAATAACATACAAACGATACATTGCCGTTCGTATCTAACGTTAATGGGCTTGTAGAAGCTGCCGGACTGAAATTCATCTTCATGGATGAATAAAGAGCTACAGTCCATCCAAACGTATTAGACGTAAATGCTTTTCTTGTTATTGTAACAGCATCAGTCGATTTATTATTATATGCGTTAATATTATTACTTCCATTACTAAATAAGAAATCTTTATTTGCAGAAACCATTTTGTCTACAGTACATATTTGGGTTATTTCTGCATACGATTTATTCTGCGAATTACTTCCACTGATATCAAATACTGATGCTGTATCTATCTGCCATGTAACGGGCTTACTTCCTCCGTCCAGATTAAAGAAATTGGTTGTTGAAAATTTACCGGAAGAACCACATCTTATATAGTGGGCATACCAAGTCCATACACTTGTTCCTTTATTGTCTGTAAGCCATTTTCTTGTTGCACTACCACCTGTTCCGGTTTCATTGCTCTGAAACGCCAGACTATATCCAGTAGGAATTTTTGCATGGAAAAACACTACAAATTCCTTATTAGCTGCTGTTGGTGTACTGAATGTAAAACCGCCTAATCCCGGACTTGTCTCTCCAGTAGAAGTCTTTATTTCCAGAACATACTGTGATTTGAATAACACTTCTTCACTCACTCCAAGACTTACTGTAGCGGTTGAACGTGTCATTACCGCATTGAACGGAGACGCACTGCTTGATGTTATACTGCCCGAATAATTGCCGTGATAAGTGGCTGTTGTTGTTACTGTACCTGTTACAGAACTTCTGTATAGAGATACATTACCGCTTGCATCAGTCGTTGCGGTCTGATTAAAATATTTTACCGTCGCACCACTTAGATTCGTTCCGCTCGGTACATTAGACTTGACATTTATAATTATTTTTGCAGAACATTTCAATTGTAATACAGTTACTTCATTTATAGGGAAGTCTGTATAAGCAAATGTATTTTCCGGATTTTCATAAAATTCTGGATGTCCTACTACATCAAAATGTATTGGTGCAGTTGATACTCTATTAAATACGTACAACCCTTCATCACTTGTAGTTATTTCGTAATTAAATGAACCTGACCTATATTGTAATTTTTGCTTTGCATAAACTCCTCCTTCGATATAGCCGCCTTTTCCGTCCGGTATCATTTCAACAACTTTTAAAGTAGCTCTTACTGAAATGAATTGTAAACGTACTTGATAGGGGCTTGGCGTGGAAGTTGTAATAACACCGTTAAATATATTGTAATTATTTGCCGAAACGGAAATATTTTTATCAACATTTGAACCACTTCTATACAAGGCTGCAACACCGTCAGCATTCGTAATGGCTATTTGTCCATTATAGCTTACTTTAGCGCCATCCACTACAATAGTCGTATCATTGTCGTTTACAACCTTAATGTTTATAGGCTGTATCATTACAGCTACTATCGTCTTGGTTGTATTCGATTCCGTAAAGGTTATGGATTGCGTAGAGGTCGTTACACTATAATAAGACTTGTTGTCCAGTATAGAAAAAGTGATAGGTATATTGAGGTATACGCTGACTTGTGCAATACCTTCATCATTTGTTTCAAATGTTCCATTCCCTGCATCTGAACTATAGCTTATTCTATTAACTATCGGTCCTATAATTTCACTACTGGACAAACCTTCTACAAATTTTACCGTCACTACATGCTTGTTTCTCAACATCGTGACATTGAGCGGTGAAGCCGTGGTAGGTGTTATCGTTCCACTTGTCGTACTGTAATCGTTCTTATCCAAAGAATAGTCCTTTGTCAGTACTGACCGGAACAATGAAGCGTTACCGCTTGCATCCGTTGTCACTACCTGTTCATTGTAAGCTACCGTTACTCCCTGGATATTGTTTTTCACATATACATCCTTTACATTGACCGTTATCTTTGAGGTCACATTCAAGTCGAACGGCCATATCACACCGTCTTCGGTCCATGTATAGGATTGTGTCGGATTGCTGTAAAAATTAGGATACGAATCAGTTGTGAACGTGTATTCCAGTCCCTTTATCAATAACTGATTGGTATAACCGTTCTCATCCAAAGTAAGCTTTATCGTTCCTGCCTTGGATGTCATTGTAATGGTCTGATTTGACAAGTACGCTCTTCCTGCCGTACCGTACACCTCCGAAACTTGAATACCTGCGTTAATCAATTCATATTGTACTTCTACATCCAACACTGTACCACTTTCATTTTGAGGATGTGAGAATGTATCGGATGAAACCTCACCTGCAAGAACCTCATAGGTGTATTCTCCTACCGGAACATTCGGCATCACTATCGTTCCTTCCGCGTTCGTCTCGCCCTCAAATACAATGTCCGGCAATACGTTGTTTGTCACACGTACCAAAATTCCATCCGGTGGTAAAACTCCCTGTGTTGATACATGGAAAGTAACTGGATATTCCTTCGCCTCCAATTCAATATCCATTCTTGTTTCTGTTCCAGTAGGCTTGAAATTCCCAGTCTTGGTATTGTAATGCTGCTTGCTTACACTGTAAGACATATTTACCGGAGATATGTACATTTGCACTATCCCGTCCGTATCGGTCGTTCCTGTCTGGTTCACAGACATTCCGTTGAACGTCACTGATGCGCCACTTAACTCACCATACAGATTGGATGTGATATATACCGGAATTCTCTTTGAACATGTATATACAAGGTCTTTTATGTTTGCATCTTTATAATTGACTGTAGCTATTGCACCGTTTCCAGAATAGAATCCTATTGGTTGCACCTGGAAACGTTCTGCAATTCCTGCATACACTGTTTTTGTAAATTGTCCGCTTGCATTCGTCGTTACATTCGCACCCGAAGATGTACTATTGTCGTTGTAATAGCATGCAAGCACAAGACCTGTCTTTACCGGATTTGATGCTGTAGTCGAAATAGAGGGTATTATTTCTTTTACCGTGAATGTGACTGATTTCGTTCTTCTTGTTAATACTGCTGAATGCGTCTTGTCCGTAGGCAGATAGATGTTTTCTGTCTTGCTGTTGAAATTACTGTTTCCTCCTCCATAGGTTATCGTATAATTTCCAGGCGGTATATTGAAATTTCCATTTCCTTGCGATATCAATTGTCCGCTTTCATTCGTTGTTCCAGAAAAACTATATGCTTGTGAAGATGTTCCACCCCATGCACTCGTAACCGTTACCGGACAACTTTCTGCCGCCTTAGAATAAGGATTGTTTGCTGTCAATGTTAGACTGAACGTCATTGCAGCATAGCCCATGATTATATCCAGGTAATCAGCCGACAACGGGGGTGTGAATGTTCCAGTCTTTTTCGTATGGTCTGTTACTGTACACTCATAGCTCATTGCAATAGGTGAAATGTACACTCTTGCCGAACCATCACTTCCGGACGTAACGGTTTGAGGCAGTGACATTCCGGACACCTTTATAGTCGCATTTTCAAGCGGTCTTAGGGTATTCTGCTGTTTTACTCTCAATTCAAGCCTTTTTGAAGCCGTTATTTCCATCAGTGTAGGTACACTCGCACCGAAGCCCCAGTTCTTGATTAGCAGACCTTCATTCTCATAGAAACCTTTCTCTTTTATTGTCAACTGATAATCAATACCCGGCATTACTTCCGGAAATATCTTTCCTGCCGCATTCGTCGTGTATTCCCGTACATTGTCGTTGTACATGTTCTTTACCGAAATAACAATTCCGGCCTTAACCGGATTGAAGTTCAAAGCAGCTTTCTGTTCAGCAGTTATCTTTACAGTCACCTGGCTTACCGGGGTCGTTATCGTCACGTCCACATAGAAAGTTCTTGGCTCTGCATCACGTGTCACATTCGGCTGCACTGTCAACATCGTGCCTTCCAAAGAAGCTATTTCATCATTCGATACATTGAATTTCAATTCAGCACCTCCACTTGCAAAATCGTATGGCTCGTCCTCACCACCGATTTCTGCACGTCGAAAAGTCTTTACATGTTCCATTAAATCGAACGTCACCCCTTTGTTAGGAACAACGAAATTTTCCGGTGTATGAACTATGTAATAATAACTGTCATTGGATAACGTCTCGGCTGTATTTTCACCACTGAACCTTACCGTAGTAGCATCACCGGACACACCGGGAATATTCTCTATTACGTCAACTTCCGGTTCGATTTCCCTTCTTGTCATAGTAAAGGGAAGGTCTATATCCTTCAATTTTTCAAGCGTTATCGACTGGTTTTCTACCGCATCATAATATCTGTGTGTCGCATTCCAAGTGTATTCCCCTGCTTCCGCTCCAAGCTGTAACACGCCTATATCATTCGTATAGCCAAAATCCACCTTAATTCCAGTCCCCTTGTTTATCAATTCGATATATACACCGGAAATAGGAGCTTTCGTTATCGCGTCCGTTGCGGTGTATGTTATTACCGTGTCTCTCAATTCGAGATAAATAGTTTCTACGACGTCTTGGTCTTTAATTACAATTTGTCCAGTATATCTTTTATAATTTCTTTGAGTAACTACATAATCATAAGTTCCATTACCAAGAGTTACAGTTGCTACGCCATTTATATTTGTAATTTTTGTTTCTTCATTGATATTCAACTCAGCTCCTTGAATATAATTACCGTTCTCAATATCACGAACAATCAGCTTTAAAGTATAAAATGCCTTGTTTAATTTAATAATCTTAGATATAGGTGCATCATCCACAACAATAAAGTCTGAATACGACATATAACCGCTTCTAAACACTGTATAAGTAAATGTGCCGTTCGGTAAGCTTACAATAACTACACCATGTTCGTCTGTTAGATATGTAGATTCGTTAATTGAAACTGTTGCATTAGGAATCACCATATCATTTTCTGAATCAAGAACAGTAAATTTAACCTCATAGGGAATAGCATCAAGCTCAACAAGAATACAATTCGGTTTTTCTCCTACTATATCAATTGTTTCGTTGTACTCTTGATATCCTTCTTTCATTACACGCATCTCATATTGACCTACCTGAAGTCCCATTTGAGCTTGTCCTTCATTGTCAGTTCTTTGAGTTGTATTTGTAACTGTAATATCTGCTTGAGGTACATAAATACTCCTTCTTCTATCGATAACAGCGAAATTGACTGTTAGAGATTCAAGAAACATTCTTTCAAAAATCTCTACTGGTTTATTTTCGATAGTTAAAACACTCTCAATTGTCTTGAATCCAGCTTTTGATACTGTGTAACTATATGTTCCAGGTTCTAAATCTACAGAAGCTATACCTGTATCATCAGTTTCAAGAGTATTAACTCCAACCTTAATCTGAGCACCTTCCATAGGAGCTTCACCTTCATATATCGTGAAAGTCACTTTATAAGGAGTTGCTTCAAAATTATTGATTGTTATAAAAATCGGACCATTCAATACTACAAATTCACCAGTCTGTTGAATCCAATTCGCTTTATTCAACGTATATGTATATTCACCATTTTCAAGTAATACATTAGCAGTACCAGATTCATCTGTCGTAATAACTTTGTTTCCAATAGTAATAAACGCACCAGGAACTGCAACATTCTTCAATGTAGTTACAGTAAATGAAACAAGGTATTTCTGAGAAAGAATTGCAGATTGCGTACCTTTATATATATCGCTTTCTCCAGCCGGATAGAAGATATTAGATAGATTACTTCCTGAATCATATAAAATATTTCCTTCCAAATCTCTCATTCTAAAACCTTTAATACGTGGTAACATATTCAAAGGTACCTCTTCATCAAAATAAGGGAAGAAATATTCATCCGGCACATACTTCACACCTTCTGCAGTTTTAACAACTTGAAGCAAATCATCCCATTGTACAACTTTTCCTGCTTCCCAAAAACGGAAATCAAGATATTTCGTCATGGCAATCTGAATATTCTTTCTTGCATCAGCAATATCTGTATTAGGAGATAATTCCACACGAAAATCAACACCTTGTTCTCCTCCAACATACATCCATTTTGCATTCTCAAGAACAATGCCGATTGATTCACCTGATAAATTCAATTCAGTCAAACCAAAATAAGGAGTAGCTTTATCAAGTAATTCTTCAAGTTCATCATCTGTAAAGAAAGAACCGTTTTGAGTTACAAGGTAGATGTGGGTCTTTCCGTCTTCACCTAATCCTACGTTCATAACCTTCAGAATTCTATCATCGAGGTCTTGGAAAATCTGTGTCCAAGATTCTACTGTTTCTTCTGAAAGTCTGTTATTGTAATTTATAATTCTGTTTCTGAATGTCTCATCATCTTCATAATCACGTCCACCAATAGCTGCATATTCATTAGTACATTCTATATGTGTCAATGGTCTTGGAGAAACTTGCGTAATACTATTAGCTTCTACATTTGTGGCAGAACCAGTAATTACACTTCTTACACTTACATATCCATAGCCAGAATTATCGACTGTAAACGGTTTATCTACAATAAATCTGATGCCATTCTTAGAAATAAAAGTTGTACCTACTTCATATAATGTTCCAGGTTCAGCATATACTCTTATATAAGTAGATGAACCAAGAGCTTGTTTTCGAGGACTCACACCAAACAATGCTGCTGATTTATCCAAATATGTACCAGTTGCAGATGTAGGAAATATCTGTGCTTCTACAATAGCAATATCTTTAATTGCCTTTTGAGCAACTTTAGCAGTACCAAATGCAACTGCATTTAATACTGAACCGTCTGCTATGTTAGAAACTTTATCGGTTTTGTTCAAAAACATTTCAATCCACAAATTCTTCAGATTTGCGATTGTGTTACTTACTTTTGTTATCATAACATATTATATTGGAACATTAATTAAAAAATCTTCTTTTGTCACTGTAGTAGCTCTAACTTTCATAAAGATACTATCTTCAACTTTCTTCAAATCAATCAACTCAGCACTTGCCCAACGATTATCTCTTTGGAACATATTCATCAACGATTTAAATATAATCGGATATTGAATCGCATTTGTAGTCTGACCGATAAAGTCAGATGGAAGGCCGTAATCAGTAAATTCAGGAATACAACCTTTAACTGCTTCGAGAATAATTTGAAGAGCCTGTTCCATAGATTTCTGAAACTTGATAATCTTCAAATCTTCATTCTCAAACACAAATTCAGTAGACAAATCTTTACCAAGAATATTTTCATCGACTAATGTATCAACCACATTATCAACATAATTAATACCTACATTCTTTAAATTCACAGAAAAAGTATTACTACCTTGACCAGTAATATAATCTTCTTCAATTATATATTGAGGTACAACTATATCTACCCAATCATCTTCAGGATTTTCCAATTCAAGTTGTTCAGATACAGTTTCAAATGTCTCACCAGTTCTTAATTGTTTTTCTAATTGCAAGGTATTTGTTCTTCCTACAGAAGCACTTCTCAACCATCTATCAGAATTCTTTATAGTTGTCAATTTTGTAACAATTTCAGAAAAACTTTCAAGAAGCTCCCACATAGAAATATTGTCCAACTTATTCTCATGCAATTGAAACAATGGTTCAATAATGTTAATTTGTGCAATTAATTTATCCAATTCATAAAAAGAATCTGCATTAATCTCCCCACCCTGATAATAATCCACAATATAAGGATAATATTCAGAGCAAAAATCAACATAGGATTGAAAGAAATCTTTTATGTTGTATCCTGTAACTGAAAGAAATTTTTCGTACATATCCATAGCTACAAAATATTAGCAATTGACGCAGCAAGGTCATTGACTCCTTTTTGGATTGCACCTGCTGCACAAATTTTCGTCAAAGCTGTTTTTGCTTTCTTAGCTCCTGCTACAGATTCTAAAGGGGCAATTGCAGTCATTGATAAATTATAATCCCATATCATATTCCTTTGAAGATTCTGAGAAAAAGATAATCCTGCTGGTGGCACTACAACTAAATAACTTTCACCTAAAGCCATGTTATAGAAGTATAATCTCAATGGTAAACCCAATTGGTCTACTCCATTACTTTTTGAAATTATAGCTTGCAATATTTTTATACATCCATATCCAGTTTTAATACCAGCATCAAAAGATGCAGATTTTAAGCTATTAGTACTTTTTCCAGAAATATCTGTCAACGACCATTTACCTGCCGACATACTATAAGCTGCACCCGTCAAACTACTCGCAGCTCCTCCTAACGATAATAAAATTTTAAAAGTCCTACCGAAATCTCCTCTAATGTTTATTTGTTGAGGAGTAAAAGTCGGTGAACTCAATACAGTTATTCCACCTGCAGTATTCCTTATCGTTTCTCTCTTAGGTTCAGTTTTAGTTATACTATTTGGATTAATAGGAAAAGTGAAAAAGTCAATTGTGTTATTCTGAGAATCAGCTAATTCAAGTGTACAAAGATATACCTCAAAATCATTTGGAAATTGAGATGCTAACACTGCTCGTCCTGCAGTTTCAATAATCCCTGATGCTTTTTGAATTGCTGATTGTGCTAAACTTGCCATATAATACTTTTCTTTATCGCCTAAAGATACGAATTATTTCATTAATCTGAAAAAGTTACCGTGCTTTTTATACCATCAAATTGTAATGGATTTACTGCTGCTACTGCACCTACACCTGCACCAAATCCGGCTTTACCTCCATCCATCGCTGCCGAACCTGCAAGTGCTGTTTGCCATGCGTTCTTTAACGTCATTATCTGGTTCTCTACATTATTCAACATTTGAATAAGTGTATTTGCTAAAGTCAACGGTTCTTTAGCACCATTTATTTCTACTTTTTGTCCAGTAATAAGTTTAATCAGATTTCGAGTTAATTGAACTTGCTCTTCATCATTATTAAAACCAATAATCAAATTATTATCATCTATAGTTATATGTTCCTGTTTATCATGCAGATTGATATCTATTTGATTGTCATCTATCAATAAATGAGTTTCTTTTTGATTTGTTCTTCTATACAAATCAAATTTTTCCATATCAAAAACTATCTTTCTAACTTCTTCACCTGGACTCTCAACTTCTTTCTTGACATTGACTATTTCAGCTTCAATTGATTTGTATCCTGTAACTTTAACTTTCTCAGATGCTTTAAGTTCAATTTCTCCTGAAGATTGTAATCGAATTTTATGTTCTACATTCCCACCCATAGTGATATTCAAATTAATCGGCTTAGATTTACCGACTAAATTCAAATTCCACTCTCTGTTAATTGGGTCCATACAAAACAACATATCTGTATCTTCAGATGTCTTTCTAAATCTTTGAATTTCTTCTGACCAAGCAAAGATTTCGTCATTACCTTGTAGAGTTCCAATTATTATTGGTTGGTTTCTGAATGCACCTGATGCTATTACAACTTGAGTTCCTTTTTCACCTGGCTCTTCAGGAAATTGAATGTTTTGTATAGCTTCATTTGTAATATAAACATCAGTCTTAAAAAGACCTCCTTCTACAAGAACGCAAACTTTGTTCGTTCTATAACAGGTTTCTATATAAGAGTCTCTATCTATTTGAGTAGGAATCATTATATAACCAGTTGTCACTGGTCCCAAATCATTATATTGAAATTTAGGTTTATTTCCAGCCATTATTTTAATCCTCCATACATTTTTCTATTCAAAAAATATTCAAATTGAGATTTATTTACAAGTGGACTTGTTGCTGTCGTCAAATTCCCTTGTTGAGCACTTTTTGCAGCTTGCTTGAGTTCTTTCAAATCTACAAGTTTAAAATACGACGGTTTAAAAGAACCTCCAGTAGGGGGAATTGCTTCATTGACAGATGCATTACTTGCTCCAACTTGAGAATTGTCTTGTCTCTTACTCGTACCTAATGTCGAACTTCCTTTAAGAATTGGAACATACATTCCTCTTTCAACTTGAATCGTTGTTCTTCTATCTATTCCTCCTTCAGTAAACGACACTTCATTCGAAACACTCAATACATAGAAGAATTCATTCGTGCTTTCATTCAATACAAATGAACCAACTTTTATTCTTCTATCTCCATTTATTACAATTGTTCCAGTCCTTGTAAACGGAAGATAAGCATTACTTTCAACTATATAAATAAGGTCATTCAACAACGCTGCTTGCATTGTAACAAATTGTTCTGGTCCTTCATATCCATTTATCACTCGCATCTGAGCGTACATATCATTTATTTCCAATTTTCGATTGCCCCATAATTCTGCATATTCATTCAAATAAACAATAGGTACAAAAGCAAGATTCACTTGTTGCTTATCTCCAAGAATATTGTTGTTTTGAACATGAATTTGAAACCACGAATATATTCTTGAATCGTAACTTAGATTATATGACAAAACATTATCTGGAGTTATTGTAATATAACTACCTTTCTCGAATGCATCCATTATGGCATGCTCTGTAAACGGTGGTTGTCTAACAATCAAGTCAATCGTATTTATGTATGTATCAAAAAAGAATTCTACAAATGGATACTGACAACACCTACTCATATAATCCATTAATGTCCCATTAGGATTTCCAATACTTGAATCAACAACAATTCTTTGTTGGACTTCAGGACTCATATAAGTCTTGACAATCTGCCATATACCATTCACCTTTGCAGTTTCAAGCCCTTCAACTTGATAACTTTGAATTCTCTTGTCTTTCCATGATTTGAACAATTCGTTCTTACAAACACCAATATTAGACATTATATTGATTACAAACCAGATTATCTCATTAATTCTCTTGTATTTATAACTCCATATATAATTATAGCTACCAGTAAGAACATTTCTCTTATACCAGGAATCTTGTGGACGACCCAAATAAACCCAATGTTGGTTTGTATTCTCAACATCTATTAATGGGATAAAGTAACTACCATCTTCTTCGAATAACTTAGAGATATCTCTACCACTCACAGTAGTCGTTTTTGCATTATCTTCTGACGAATATTGTGTACTTGATTCGTCAATAAATCCAATCATATCCCATACATTATACGAACCATCAGTCTCTGCGAGTTTATTAGGTGAAACAAAAATCGTGTTTGCATCTTCACTGTCACTTTCGCCTTCTAATTTTAATCTCTCGAATCTTATAAAAACAATATCGTTAGCTTGCACAACTTTTTCAAGATAAGACTTAACATCGTTTCCTTCCTTTGTCACTACATTAAAGACATCTTGATAACTTGCACCAAAAACATTTTCTTTCTTAGCATCCCTGAATGGAACTAATGTAAAGCTAAAATCACCTGTTTTAAACGATTTATTTACATTACAATTCATAATGAATTGACTTACATCAATTACTGAATCAATCGATTTACAATAAATCCAAACACGTATATTTACAGGTTGAACTTTCGTATTTACATTAAATTCTTCATCGTAAGCAACAACATTATCAGGAACATAATCTTCATCAGCAAGTAACTTTGTCATATTGTCACTCCAATAAGAAGGAAAGTCTTCTTGTACAAGATATTGTTTATCTTGAAAAATTTGTTCCAATAATACATTAGTACCATCTGAAGGAAATGATAATGACCAACCTGGCTTTATATATGGAAGATTCTTACTCTCATATTCACTTTTATATGTTTCTTTTTCAAAATCATCATAACTGGACCAAATTATTTCAAGATTAGTCAATCCATTCACTTCATTAACAATATCCATGAATTCCTCTATCGTTATCTTCTTCTTGTCACTCTCATTCAATTTCGGTTGCCAGAAATCAATGAATGATTGAGGAGAAATTTTTTCTTTAGAATAGACTATATAATTTAACTGTTTCTTTGCCATAATTAATCTCTTTCTTGAGGTATACTTGACTTATTAGGTGTAGAAGGTAACCCTAATTTATTAAACAATTTCTCCCATAGTGGCAATAATACGCTATTAATTTCCATACCAATAGAAGTCCCTAAACTTATCGAACCTGCTGTTGGTACTACAGAAGATGCACCTACAACTGAGTGTGAAAGAATTCGTTTTCCCAATTCCTTCATTTCTTCTGAAACAGGTATTTTGTTATTAATTTGTTCAAGCAAATCACACACGTCTTTTAAAGATTTTTCACCTTGAGTAATCTGCTTATTAGCATCTGTAGCAGTGATTCTCTCTGCACGTCCTACTGTCTGACGAGCTTCTGTAGGTTCATATGCACCTCTTGGAGTTTCTTTTAATGCACTGAAAGATTTTTCAATCTCATTGTAAATTCTATTAATTACTTCAGTCGGTTCTCCAGTAGCAAATTGTTTTCTAATATCTTGCCAACTTAAATTAGGAAATACACCTTTCAGTAAATTAATGAATTGCTCATTGTTCTGCGACAATCCTTGTAATTCACTCAAGAAACTTCTCATAAATTCAGGGTCTGCATTTCCACTCTGAACTTTTTCGAGCTGTTCCATTGCTTCAGAATAAGTCCTTATATTAGGATTTGTTCTTGTCAATGTCCTTAATAAAAGAGCTTGAGTTGTTTCATCTTGAGAAATACCACTTCCTGAGAATGCAGATTGATATCTTTCAAGTTGTCTTCCTTGTGCACCAGTTGCGGCTCTTACACCCGACATTACAGCAGCAACCTTACCTGCATCGAATTCACCAGCTTTAGAAAGAATTTCGTCAGACCTCTTTGAGAATGTCTCGAGTGACTCTTCCATAGTGGACGCTATTTCACTGAAAGGTAATTTCAACTCTCGCATTGACCTTTCAAATGCTCTAATTATAGCAGAACCACCGTAACTTGTATTTTCATCACCGAATCTTAATGCTCCCTGCAAACGATTGACTGTACCTGGTGCAATTCCATACAATCTTTCTGCAGCCATTAGAGATTGAGATTCTCTTTCTGCAGTTACATCAAACTCAGTACCACCAGGAGCACGACCACCTGCAGCTCTTGTCAATTCAGTCCTTCTCTGAAGATAAGAACCAATATCTATACCAAGAGCATCTGCAGCATATCTTCCTTCTCTTCTTGCAGTACTGAACGCATCTTTCGCTGATGTACCAAATGTCTGAGCATAAGAAATTGTCTTACTTTCAGCTTCTGCAAATTTAGAAAATGTCTGCAATATCCTATCTGCAGCAATATTAGCAGGCATTTCAATGCTTCGAGCTATAATATTACCAAAGATAGGTATCCAACGATACATATCAGCTTCATTAGCTGCTTGGACTCTTTTATAATTAGCCGCAGTTTCTACAGTACCCTGATATTCAGACCTTAAACCAAATTCTTCATTTCTGAAGTATCTTTCTGTAGCAATATTCTTTATCTGATTAAGAAAAGCAATAGTTCCAATACCACCAAGAAGACCAGATAATCCTTTACCTAATCCACCGATAATATTCAATCCACCTGCACCACCTTCTGATGACGAAGGTAATATAGGAGGAATATTTGTACCAGAACCACCTCCACTTGTATTATCAATATTTTGATTGTTACGATTAACAGCAGATTCTCTCAATTCATCTACATTGTCTTCAATTCGAGATAATGAAGCTGTCAATGCTTCAAGATAACGATTTGTTCCAGAATTATCTTTTCTCTCTTTATTATCACTCTTTATAAGATTTCTAATAGCATCACCTAATTCTCTCGAAGTTTGATAAATAGTACCAGAAACACCATCTATAGCTTTGATAATGTTTTCATCATCAAAATTGAATTGTTGTTGACCTTCAATAATTCTCGTTTCTCTTCGCTCAACAACTTCATCATCTCTTTCTCTTAATCGAGGACTTTCTGTAGGGGTTATCTGATATTCAGGTTTTGTTTCTACTGGGTCCTTCTCTCTTAATACTGAAGTATTCTCTTGAATAGTTTCTGTATTACGTTCAATGTTCTTAACATTTTCCGTTATATTTTCACGGTTATTTTCAACATGACGATAGTTTTCACTCCTATCCTCTATCCTTCGAGAATTATCTGTATTTACAACGGAATTATCGACGTTTTCCTCAGAATTATCGACATTCGTAACAGAATTATCAATATTCTCAACATGACGATTTATCTCAGTCAGTATCTCTTTCTGAGTTTCTTTAATCGTCTCTCTGACTGTTTCTGTAGGTTTTCTTTCAATAGGAGGTTCTTGTCTTGGTTGTCTTAGATTCCAAGAGACAGAACCAGTTTCTTCATCTATAACTGGTTCCACATCTTCTTGATATTCAACCTTTCTTTTCGGACGTCTTTTTTTTGGTTTTTCTGAAGGTTTAGTTATTTCTTCATCATCAGGTTGAATTTCTGTTTCTCTATTTACTTCCCATGTAATAGAATTCGCATTCTCATCATAAACTGGTTTTAACTCTCTTTGAGTTTGTTGCTGTGGAAGTGGAGTTGAAATAGGCTGTTGTACTTCAGGAGTCTGCATCGAAGCAGATTGTCTTCTTAAATCAATAAGAAGTTTCTCCAACTGATTCCTATCCTCCATTAGAGATAATTGTTCACGAAGTTGCTGTAGATGTTTCTCAGTACTTTGAGAATTCATCGAAGCAGCTTGGTCAATTTCACGATATAATGAAACTGCCTCTTCTCTTAATTGTCTTAATGGAGTGACGTCAGCAGTCACTCGTATTCTTTTATCTTCAGCCATATTATTCTTTATCTTCCATTTCTGCCATTAAAGCAGCCTCTCTACGAAATGCTTCAATATCATATTCTTCGATTATTCCAGAATCTTCTCTCTTCAACCATTCTCCTATGTTAGGAGTATAAACATCGTCGTTTTTGTCCAATTCTTTCTTACGTATCTCTGAATATATTGAATCTTCTTCGAATTCCATCCTTTGAGCTATAAAGGAACATTTTCTATGTTCTTCAGACATAAAAGCTATCCCATGTTTCTTTCTCCACCATCTATCGTAAGGAAATCGATTGTTCCATTGAATCATAAATGTTTTAAGCTCATCAATGGTCATATCTATCTAATTTTTACTGATTCAAAATCTGATGAATTTCTTTTAAGAAAGGATAAACTTCAGTATCATAAAACTTACGAATTTCAGCGAAATCTTTTAGACCCAATTGATTAAAAGAATCGACTTTCAAATCTTTAACAAGTTCAGGCATTAATACCGTCAGTGTTGCTTCGATATCGATAATATCTAAAGCATTCTGAGCTGCCTTAGTAGAATTACCAAGTAATGTATTGTAGAATCCTCTACCAAGACTCTGCTTCATAGTTTCGATACGATAATACTCACCTACATTAGGGAATTTGATTGTATATTCCTTCCCTCTTAAATTAACTGTTTTATCTTCCATAATCAATTGTTTTAATTCGTTATAAAGTTCTGACTTTATTTTAAAGAATCAATCAAATCATTGCTCAAAATACCCATCAATAAAAAGAAGAGAGAATAGTTTTTAATTATCCTCTCTTCAATATAAAAATTTATGTCAATTCAAATCGTTATAACTAACTGATTATCAGAGTTCCAATGTTGATATTGGGTTGATATAAACTCCCGAAATATTAAATCCGGAGACACCCCCTTCAGCCAGACTAAACGCCTGATTGTTAACGAAACAAGGATTCAGCAAACAAATCGTCTGACCAGTAGGGTCAACTTGCGTTACCATTTTCGTATTAGAATCCTGAGTTTGAATTGTCTTGCTGTAAATAGCAATAGCAAATCCAAGTTCACCTAATACCAATGTATCTACAATAGCCTTTACTGAACCAAGACGGTGCATCATACCTTCCATTACCGGTTGCTTGAAATCAATAAAGAACTGGTCTACTGTCCATGTACAATCATAACCTACTGCAGGTATTTCTTGTTTCAAAAGATTACCGAGACCCTGAACATTCGCACGGCTGATATTCTCAGCGAATTGCAGGTTTCTTACAAAACCTGCAACCTTATTATCTATCTTTATATACGCTTTTGGCGCTGTAAAAACTGCCATATTCTTTCGTTTTTTAATTATCCACGAATTAAATATCCAGTAAAGAACAACTTCGTAATTTCATTATTTACAACAATCTTGTAAGTAGTGAAATAAGCATCATCTTTACGAGTTGTCACAACATCCTGGAATGACAATAACAAATTATCTTGTTCACTTGTAGCTGTTCTTGATTGTAAATATGCTACTGTCCAATCCTTAACAGCACCTGCTGATAAAGTATTAGCGTTCACACCATTTTCTTGTCCCAGCAAGTCCAATGTCGCATTTACAATCAACTCTTTATTAATCTGTGCTACAACACGCATGAATTGAATAGAGTAAGATTGACCTTTTGCATTGAACAGATTAGCGTTATCCTGCAATGTATTCACACCCTGAAGAATATTAAACTTTCCAGTATAGTCGTTCAATACAACGCAAAGAATACCATACTTCAGAGCTTTCTTCTTTTCAGTTTCAGTCAATATATGTTTTACTCTATCAACACCAATTGTCTTGAATGTAGGAGGTACATAAGGCGGTTTTCCACTTACACGTCCCACTACTGCACAAGTCATATAAATAGCCGGCCACCAACGAATCTTTTGTGCATCAAATGCAGATACCATACCTACACCGCCATGTACCAATTGAATGTAACAACTATCGAATGCTTGAGCCAATGCAATTTCTTGTGCAAAATTAGCTGAATCATCGTAACCTGCTACATATAAGAAGTGTTGGAATTTAGCATCTTGCGTCATATGAGTGATATATGCTTTTGTAGTTGCTGAATTTGCATTCGCTCCTACTTGGTCAAGAATCACTGCACTATAATCCAAACCTACAATCTGGTCAAGAACAGCATTTAAATCGTTCATATCAAACGATTCAGTACCACCAGTAGCAAGGATATAAGGTTTACCGTTCAATGCAGTAGTAATATCATTCTGCTCAATCTTACCAGTACCTTCAACCTGAGAAGTGGAATCAAGAACAAATACCAAACCAAAATTAGAATCATTATTGGCCCAATCAATCAATTCTTGAATGTTATCAATTTCAGGAGATTCGAGTACTAATTCAGGGTCACAATTTTCTTGCGTAATGTCACCATAAGGCAAACCATCTGTATAAGTACCAGTATAAGTACCTCTCCAGAATTGCAGAATCCATTTAGTAGCATCTTCACGTCCTGCGATAAAACTCAGACCGTAACCTTTTATCAGAAGAGTATCGTTCAGAAGAGTACCGTTTGCAACTAATCCTTCATCCAAAGTCTTAACTGCGAATGTACCTCCTGCTGCTGTTGCAAATGTAATTTTTGCTCCTGTAGTTGTTGCTGCACGAACAAATTCAAGTTCAGAAATACCTACTGCGTCAGGATTTGATGAATCTGGTGCAAACAATGCTTCTGCAGCTCTCCACCACATTCCACCTTTCATAAATCCACGAAAATCTGAAAGATTGTCAAATGTATAAATAGCATTCTGACCTTGTGTATTTTCACCATTAATACCAGCACCACCACCAAATCCAGCAGAATATGTACCAGTATCAATAACAAGAACCTTACCGTAATCTAAATTACGAGCAGGTCCAGTTTCTCCACTTATAATGGTGCTGTAAACACCAGGAAGAGAGATTTGACGATTATTGAAATAAAAAGTTGAACTCATAAAATTTATTAATTTTCATTAATTTTACGAACTAATATATGATTTAATTCCTTCAATTCTTTCTAAGTAATTCTCAGGAATATAATTAACACCTAAATATAGATATTCTTTTTCTTTCTACAAACCAAATATTAAATTATCTCTGATTCTACACCAGGCAGTCCATGATTTTGATAATTATCTCCATCAATCGCTGCTATTCCTGCATCTTCAAATAACAATTTATTTAAAAATTCAGTATTAACCAAAGATGAAATGATTTGTTCAACAGAAACTTCCAATCTTACAGACCTTACGAATATAGGTAGAGGAATCAAGTTTGTATCTGCCATAAGCTCTGTCATTGTTATATCGATAGTTGAATAATTAGCAGCCAACCAGTTATACGCTCCAGTCATTAATGCATAAAGTACTTCTGATAATAGAATACTTTCTAACATATTATCTGACAGACACATAATTTCAAAACCACATTCTCTACTATCTCGAACTTGCCATGCTCCATCAGGAGTATAAATTTCACCATTCAATTTACCTATTGAATTAGCAGGTCCTTTTGTTTTACCTGGTTCTCTTATGACGTAACAAGGTAATCCCGTCTTATCTTTAGGAAATTCAAGTCTTACTTCTATTTTCCTCGGATTAGTAGATGAACGAGTGAATAACGATTTTGCTTGTTGATAGAAATCGAAATTCCCATCCTTCATTCCATATAACAATCTATATAGAAAGGTATTTTCTTCGTCATTTTTATGATTTTCTAAATCTTTGGGTATATATTCCAATAAGTTTAGAATAAGCTGTTTTACACGGATTATTTCTATCATATCATTTGTTATTTAATATCCTTTCTAATGTTTCGTCAATAGCCATATCAGCAACTCTATCTATCTGAGCAATTTCAAGTGCCCTATCCATCAATCTCTTAGCAATGATACCACCATTGAACCAGCTATTAGGGTCAGAATTGTCACTGACTCTTCTGAATGTCATATATTGACCTCTATTCTCATTTTCTGAACTTGAAGCTTCAACTCGTACAAGACCTTCGTATTTAGCTGCTTTATGAATATATTCTGGAACTTTTAATCCAGGAATGTTAATTTCTTTTCTTACACCAGGTATTTGTTGACTTTCAGGTAACTGAGACCTTTTTAATGGCATTGGTGAATTTTTAGCAAGTTGATATACATCTTGAGGCATAATTGAACTGAATATCCCTGCTTCAGCAATCGCTTGCGGTGTCGCATGGCGGAACGGTACGGTCAAAAACCAACCAAGTCCATTCTTCTTTTGTTTCGCTTTAGATGAATTTTGAAATCCTGGTTTCTCGTCAAATGGACCTGTACCTTCTTCTATCATTAAAGCAAGTTTACTTTCTCTTGCAGATAATCCAAAGACAGCTTCTGTTGCAGAAGGTCTCTCGATATACATTGCTTTAAGATACTCAGGTCTTGAACTTTTCAGTTCTTTATTAACTAAATCTTGCCACTTCATAGAATATTCTTGAACTACACTATCAATAATAGCTGTAGCCAGTAAGTTCGACTCATCTTGATTCAAGGTGAATTCTTGAACTACATCACTTAAGTCTATTCTAATCGGTAACGCTGCCATTATATATTGTCGTTAATTATTACGCCTGAACCATCGAAATTCGGTTTTTCTATTGCTATCAAATGACTTCTTCTTACTATTGCCTGGACCGGAAGTTGTATCTTTTGTAGAGAGCCTTTTATTTTATTTGTTTCCCAAGATGCTCTTACTTCATGAACAATATCTAAAATATGTCCTTCAACTCTATGCTTATAATAAACACTTACCACTCCATTTGTAGGAGGTTCAAAATCCAATATCAAACAATAAGGATTTTCAGGATTTACATGAGCTTGATTCGTTTTACTTAATTTTTCAGTAGATGAAATAAAAGTATGAAGAGATATCAAGTCAATCACTCGATATGTCGTAAAAACGAAAAACTCCCCGTTCATTTCTCTTATTTCCAAATTCTCACTGAAGTAAGAATATTCTGTCTCGAAAGTTATACGATTGAAATAACCTAAATTAGGTTTATCTTTATCGATTACTGTCACTGCAAATGTTCCTAATAAAGCTTCAGTCCAATTCTTATATTGGTTATTCTGATTAATTCCAGTTATAAGAGCTTTTGTCTTTGTAGGATTGACATAGAAGTAACCAGTACCAAAGCAATTCTGACAATCAGGCAAAGCTGCATCTCTTCCATGACAAGGACATCTTAATGCTGTCTCGAGTGTTACATCGTAACCTTTGGCAAAGATAGCTTTCTCAAACTCATCCTTATAAAATTCTGGTCTAAAATTACTTAAACCTGGATTAGGTGTCTGTAAGATATTCTTCTGTTCCATAGTTAAAATACTCTGAATTTAACTTCATCGTAAACAAGTTTCAATCTGCCTACTGCACTATCAATATCCTTTTTGTATTGAATAAGTCTTGCTGAATATGCTGCTGATGTTGCACTTGCCGTTGTACCTATACTTTGACTTAAACCATCTATACTTAACGATTGACTTGATACACCAGCAACACCAAGGACCAAATCTCCTGCGATGTTTAACGGGCCGAAAGTAGCCAACATCCCGACTATATTCAACAAATCCATCGGCATATCATCTATATCCCATCCTGTAATGTACTGGATTCTCCAATAATCAGGGATATTCTCATATCTTTGAGTTCCAATCTGAGATGTGATTCCAGTCAAAATAATTTCGGCATTTCCTTGAGTTGTTGATGAACCAGTAGGTACTACACTAATTCTCCTTTTCCCTTGATTCATTGCTGTATCGTATTCACAGAACAACCATCCTTGTGGATATATAATTTGTTCCATTTTATTCAGCATACCAATCATAGATAAAGGAACTCGTACAGGATAATTTGTCTGAAGTATAGGGAATTGTTGCCAATAATCTGAACGATAATATGAAAGAGTTTGGTCAACTAACTGTTTCATAAAACGCAGATTAAACCAATTTTCTACATCTCTCTGTGCAGATTCTATGTAGAATCTCATGTTTTCATCTGAAAAAGACGTCCCTTCTCCTCCTTCGATTTTTATACCGAAAAGATATAAAGACCAAATTTCAGCAACAGAAAAAGCTAAACCAGTATTCTTTCTGTATTTTATTTTCAAAGTTAGTTGACCCATTGTAATACGTTATTATGCTTTACTCAAAATCATTTCAATAATTTCATCTTTTCTTTTGCCTTTCAAGTCGTCTTCAGAATAATTACCACCTTCTTCTGACATTGCAAGAGTTTTCAAGTCGTCGACTTTTGTTGCTTTCAAATCTGCTAACAAATTATCGTCTTCAATTTCTTCTTTGATTGTTTCTTGAATTTCAGTCTTTACTGATTCAGTTTTTCCAGCTTTCAACTCTTCAACCAATTTCTTCCAAGATTCAATTTCACCATCTTTTTTAGAGAGTTCAATTTCCTGAGATTCAATAACATTTTTCAATCTACGAATCTCTTTTTCATACTCTTCATTATCTTTCTTGATTTCTGTGCGCAATTGCTCTTCCATTTTCGTCTTATATTCCGGTTCTTCACCTTCTTTATAAATGTTAGGAAACTGACCATCGACAATTTCTTGATACAATTCGTCAGATACAGTTGCTACACCATTACAAAATTTTACTGTCCCATTCTTGAACTTCAGAGTGTGTTGGGAATAAACTCTACTTTTAATTGTTACCATAATTCACTAATTTAAAAATAAAAAGGAGAAGGAGTTCTTTTAATCTCCCTCCCCTTTTGAAACAATTTATTACAATTAGATTACAAACCTTCGTCACCAATGTTAACGATACGTACAATCTTAGCAGGCTGATATAATACCGGAGTACCGTAGTTCAAGATACAGAATCGACGACTCGGAGCAGTAACTGCAAAGTCCATCTTAACAGTATCAGAGAACTGTAAGTATTCGTTAATCTGACTATCATTGTAATATACCAAGGCAGACTTGGTACCTGCAATGATACGGTTGCGGTCACGTACGCAATTTGCAGCAGCACCATCATAACCAGTTGCCATCTGAGAAACAGGTACTTCAAAAATCGGGAAGTATTCTGTTGTATCATTCAAAACAACATCTTTCTTTGTACGATAAATAACAAATGAAGAAGCTGCATAAGCACCACCTACACCAGCAGTAACACCGAACTCAACTGACTGAGTTGCAGTAACAGCTTGAGCACCAGCAGATGTAATATTCAAAGGTGCAGATTCACCATAACGATTTTTTGCAGTTACCAAGTAACCATAAGCACCAGCATGACGACCAAAATTAGTCTTAGTATCAGCATTATTAACCTTAATTGCTGTTCCAGCAGTCGGAACAACCGGAGCTTTCGGACTTGATGCACCTTTACCTACTCTAATAGGCTTACGAACATCAAAGAAACGGTCGTTCTTAATGTTAATCTTACCGAACTGAGTTGTAACGTCGTTTACAGACTGTCCCATTGTTGCTCCAGTTACAGAAGCTGCAAGACCTACAATAACTCGCTTGCTTTCATGGAACTGCTGTACATAATTGTTAAATACAATCGGGTTAGAAATAATGCGGTCAATATAACCGTTATAAACATTCACTACAACATTAGATGCATCCTGAATCATCTTATCATTCAAAACCTGATTCTGAGCATCAATAACAGCCGGAGAATTGAAATAACCATCAAGTAGTTGTTCAGAAGTCTTGCCTTCTGCTGTACCACCGTCCATTTCATTTACACCCAACATGTGCTGACGGAATACACCATCAAACTCGATATCAACACAAGAAGAGTCTGCACTTGTCAATGCTGTATCAATCAATGTCTGCAGCAAAATAGTCTTATTCTCAACTTCCTGACGATACATGTTATCAATACCGTTGTATTCAGCAATCATTGCAGGATGAGTTACTTGACCAGTAACACCCATGTATTTAGTCAAAATTGACTTACGTCTGTATTGAGAATCAGTTTCTTCAGGGGTTTCACCTTCAGTATTGAAGATACTGATATCTTCACCATACTTATACAACTGATTGTACTGATGAACATTCTGTTTAATCTTCTGTTTCGGCATTTCCATATAGTACACCAACTGATTCAATCTATTGGTCAAAATCTTCAAAACTGAATCCAAAGATTCAACTTTCAGACCACCACCATTATTAATCATGTTGTTGTATTGCATACCGGTCATAGAACCGGCTTCCATAGCTTTCAAGATATCGTTTGATGACAGTCCATCGAACAAATCGATATCTGTTCCGTTATTAGTGTATTGATACAAATCCATAACTTATTTTTATTTATAATTTAAATCCGAATTTACTTTACAAATTTAATACCATTCTTAGTGTACATGTAACGAGCCAACTCCTCACCTATTGTTTCAGCATAAGGGTTAGTCATATAATTCAATGCATCAGCTTCCAAAGATTTTCTGATTGAATCATCACTTTCATTAGTGAGAGCTTTTTCAATCATCTTAGCTACCATCGGACGTTGATTAATGATATTAAGCTCAATCTTTCCGTTATCATCCTTTTCAAAAGTCATAGACTTCTGAATAGCTGACATGTTGTCCAAACCTTCTGAACGGAACTTCGGTGCTTCTTGACCAAACTTATCCATCTTAGCACTCAGGTTATCCAGACTTTCAGCCATACGCTCAATGATAGGAGTGAAGACTGAACCTACAGATTTCATAATCATTGATTCCATAGATTTCATCATTTCACCTTCTGCATTCTTATCTTCAGCAGTATTCTTTTCATCCTTTTTTACCTTCTCTTCTTTCTTGACAGCTTCTTTTTCAAGTTTGTCAATATCTTCCTCTTCTTTTGTTTCAGACTCATGGTCACCACGAGCTGCTTTATCTTCAGATTTTTCAATCTTAATATCGCCATTAGCTATTGCTTTTTCGATATATTCCTCGCTAAAGTTTGCATCCAACAGTGACTTTACGATTTTGTTGTCTAAATATTCCTTTTTCATTTTAATTAAAATTTATGTTTACGTAAAAATAGAACCAAATTTTTATTTTACAAATTAAATTCGCTGACTTTTTAAGAAATCTTGAAGAACATTTATAGAAATATGACCCTCTTCATAACTTTTGAATAGATTTTTAAGAATCTCATCATTCTTCGCTTTAAGAGGCTCGATTCTAATTCGAAAATCTTTATCAATAGAAAGAATATGTCCATCCTTTTCCATTTCAAGTAAAATGTTAGTTGTTCGAAAATCTTTATCAGATTCAAATTCGTAATCTACATAATCCTTAGTTTGAACTCCCTTTACAATATCTGCAAAAGTATTTGCATTCACTGGAGTCATAGTCATTGCAAGATTCGTAATAAGAGCTTTTTTGATTTTCTTAGGATTTGACTTATCTCTTTCAAGAGCTTTACCTTCTATACTAAAACCAGGTTTACGATTGGTACCTGATTCTTTCATCTCAAGTGCCTTATCATAAAATGCTCTTGCTTCAGGAGATTTTTTCCAAAGTTGACATTTTACATAAAACTTATTATTTTCAACTTTTGCACTAATAGGTGCTCCAATCCAAAAACGAGATTTATTAATAGGTGAGCGAGAGGTTAAATGGTCTAAATTTATTAAACCATGTTTCAAAAATCGGTCAATTATAAAACCATTAGGTTCCATAGATTCACCTTCTGCATCTTCAGATGCATCGGAAGCCAACCCTTCAAATATCATTCTTTCGTATCTCCTATCATCACCAATTGGATAATCGAGAGGATTAAAAGAAGATTTCTCAAAGTCAGCTTCTGTAAAAAAGTTAAATCTTGAACCTATTTCAAACATTTTCGTTTCTGTTCCATAATCACCGAATTTAGAAATTTATCAATCAAATCATCGATTTCTTTGTATCTTCTCACTCTTTTCCAATCATTTTCAGAAACTTTCTTCTTCGTTCCCATAATTGCACCGAAAATCGCTGCATTTGTATCAGTATCTTCGCCATAATTGATAACTGAACAAAGGTCTTCAAAAAGTGTAGAATTCTTATTTTCTTGCGCTAAATAATTATCAATCACGAGATTATATGTGTTTATCACATCACCTCTATTATCATAATCATTCACCTCAAGATTTTCCATCGGCAAATCTCCTAACAAATTTTTGAGTATGCAACAAAATTTACTACCGAATTCAAAACAATTCTTATTATTGTGTGTATAGCAACAAAACGCTTCAAATAGATTTTTCGTATATTCATCAGATTCATTCAAACAAGCTATTGCGATAGGAAGTGAATAAAACAATGCACCGTTGCCCATTCTATCTGTTCTTGAACATCCTTTGCACTGTATTGATTCTACTGTTTGATTTCCAATATCAAACAATCTACTTCCTGCATTGAATTTCTTGTTTTTATACCATAAATCCAAGTTCTTTTCGAATTTATCAATCTTCTTGATATTTTCTCCAGGTGTACAAAAAGCATCTAATAAACACAATAAAACAGATGTATCGTCAGACCACGTTCCCTCTATCTGTCCATGAATTCCTCCTGAAGCGAATCCACAACAGAGAAATGTTCCTTCACTTCTAAATTCAAAAGGAACACCAAGTACATCTCCAAGGATATAGGCTCTGATACTATTTCTTATCTTCTCTTTCATTGTTCTCGAATTTCTTTGCATTCTTAATTGCATTGTCAACCATTTCATCAGTTGCTTTTTTCCTCTCTTCTTCAGTAGGAGTATGAATAATACTCATTGTACTGCAGTCATTCCATCTTGATACTTTCTTTGTTTCCATTAGCTTTTTCTTTTTAATATCTAAAGATACACCTTTTATTAACGTGGTCCAACAATTCTAATAAAAAGTTACATCATTTCGACAACAATTGAATTAAGTCCTTTAGCAAGAACTTTGAATTTACTGAATCTCTGTGTTAAGTATTCATATTCCTTAATTGTATTATTGATATTCGCAACTTTATCTCCTTTCTTAGCCAATAGAGTTATTTGAAAATCATTTCCAAATGTGGGTAGTTGTTTTAACGAGAATGAACTAAAACTCTTATCTTCTATAACAGAACCAACTTCAGCGTTCAATAATTCGTTTAGGCTATTCAAACCCCTTGCTTCTAATCTTCTATACAGAACTAAATTTTCTTTGCAAGGATTTTTATCTATTGCTTCAGCAATTAATTGAGCCATTAAAGCAATTCCTGTTCCACCACCTTTACCGTAATTATAATCTCGAATAGCTTCATAATCAGTACCCATATATCTTTTTAAAGCTTTATATTGAGTCTTAGTAACTTTTAACTTTTTACCTTGTTTTTCATAATAATCTATCATTTCATCTTCATCTTCGAAAGTATGACCTGTAAAATGTTTATACTTCACACCATTCCATTCTGAATATAAAACACCATTAGCTACTGGAAGATAACCTGAATCAATAAGTACTTTGTTTACTTCAGCTCTTTGTGTTGATTCTAAATAAGGATATTTACTAAGGATTTCTTCAAAATCTTCATCTTCAATATAATTTTTAAACCTTTTCTCAATATTTTCATCGATAGTAACTGAATCAAGTACTTTCCCAAATCTTTCTTTTTGTTCTTTATCTAAAGTATCGTTTTGAGAATTCCTTTTCTTCAAGAATTCTTTGAATTCTTTCTCAGCTTCAAACTTCACATCGTTCTTTTCTTCTTTAGTATCTAATTTTTTTAGATTATCTTTCAAAGCGAAAATACCTTGATGTTTCGGCCAAGACATAGATTTATTATTACTCAAATCTTCTAATACATATTCTCCCTCATCTTCGTCTCGAGAAAATCTATAATCTACACCATTTTCAGTAAATTCGACAGCCTTACCTTCATCTAACTGCTGTAGAATCTTGCCATACATTATTATACCAGCTTGTGACTTTATAAAATCCATTTTGACTACTGGTTTATCAATTTTATCTTTCTTCTCTTCAACTTTTGTTGATTCTGGTTTCTTAGATTCTGCTGTAGGTTCTGGTTTAGATTCTTCTTTTTTAAGAGTCTTTTCAAATTCCTCCTTCACCCGTTTCTTGAATTCGTTAAGAGGTTCATTCGGCTTAGATTCCATATAGAAGGAACCTTTCTTAGCTTTATATTTATCCTCTCCCTTCATATTGAGAACAATTGTCTGACCATCAACCTTAACATAGGTTTGAGTGATTTTCTTGAAACCATTCATTTCATTAAGTTTCTTATCGATACTATCAGAAATATCTTGCTTCAATTTATCCAACTTAGAATCAAGTGTCTTTTCGTCTATAGGTTTAGTTTCTTTCACCTCTTTATTCTTAGCTATCTTTTCTTTGATTTTATCAATCACAGACGAATCTAAATCAAGTTCACCTTTTTCTTGAGCATCAAGAATACGTTGAAGAGCTGATGTAATACCAAGCTCATCCGCAGATTTATCATCTGACACTTTACCTTTACGATTCTCAATTTCCTTTTGAGCTGCCTGCTTGATTTCAAGAGAAGCATCTTTATCATTGATTGCAGCTTGTAACTGTTCATCACTTGCTTTAGATGCGTGTTGAGAGTAATCAACTTTTGCAGTTTTAGCTTCAGGTTGTTCTTCTTCTTTTTTTGAAGATTTTCCTTTTCCTTTAGGTTTCCAACCATTAGCAGTTTTTATATAAACTTTACTTCCCCACGTCTTTTCTGTACCAATAGGGGATGATTTCTTAGCTTTCTCTATAATTTCGTCCATAAATTGTTGTTCAATATTTAGATTTGTTGTATCTTTAGGAACAGAAAGAGCGTTGGAGCTTATTAAGGGATTGAGCCTTGCCGAGTCCATATCATTAGAACTATCAGGTCCATCGAGTATAGTCAAGCTCTTTTTAATTTTATCTTCAATCTTAATATCTTTATTGTAAGATGTTAATACCCAAAGTTTTTCTCTAAAATTATCATCTTCATCATAAACTACAGACTTTGTAAGTGTCACTTTCCATTCTCCTTTATAGATATTTACTTTCATCCCGTTTTCATAGAATTTCCCTATTTGCCCATTTTTCAATATATCTGAAATCCTATCTGCTATATCTTCATAAGATTTAAAATCATTTTGTTCTATAAAATGACGTTTTCTTATATGACGAAGACCTTTTCTTTCATCTCCCCAAATTATATCTATCTTACCAAGTCCTTCTCTTTCTATAGCTCCAATCACTTGACCGTTTCTTTCTTTCAAAAGAAAATCAATAGCTTCTTTAGGTTTACCTGCATATTTAAAATAATTCCGACCAAAAACTTTTAATTCGTCTTTAGCATATCGCTCTTTACTTACCTTTTGTCCTTTTACTACTCGCCAACTTCCATCGGCTTGTTTCTGATATTTTACATTCTTCCATATCCTAATTTCACCAACTACGGCTTTTGCTTTCATTAATTCATTAAAATCTTCTTGATTCTTTATTGTTTGCATCATCAATTGTTTTTATTAAATAGTCTTGAATTATTGTCCTCAGCAAAGTCTACCCCGCAGTCCAATAATATTCAAGACTATTTCAACGAATTCTTAATGTAACTGCAAACGATACTTCGTCTGTTTGAGTGTTGCCATAAAATCTTCAACCCAAGACTTTTCACCTGCATAATTTTGCTTGTCTTCGAGTTTAGAATAGAATTCTTTTGTCCTATCAATAATCAGATTGATAAGTCCTATCGGGTCATCAACTTCAATTTCTTCACCATTAATCTCGCCTTCTTTAAATCGTCCAAATTCTGATTGACCTGCTTCCATTATCTTATCTTCATAATCTGAAAGCTCCTCTATCAAATCATCGAGATATTGATGTTTAGCGTTATCTTCTTCACTCCAATGGATATTCTTTGACCTCGTTTTCACACCTTCAATAAAATTAGCAAAATCAGCAAACACTTTATACATCTCATCTTTTGCTTTTAGAATCTCAGAACCATCATCTAAAGAAATATTACTATTCATCTCTTTACGAATGTCATCTATACCCCAAGATTTCTCTATTTCTTCATCAGAAACAAGAATCTTGTTTATATCGAGTTTTCCTTTGTTTTTCATCTCATTCAATAGAGATTTAAACATATCAGCTTGGTCAAGGTCATTGAAGTCAATCAACATTCTAAAACCTGTCGGTTTTTCAGTTTCAATCTCAGTAGATTTTTCTATACCATCACCTTCAGGTTCTTTTATTTCTTTATCTAAATCTTCTTTACATAAAGCATTAACACTATTACAATCTATAGTCTTTTCAACATTCTCTTTTTCTTTCCAATCCTCAGGAAGTTCATTCTCAAGACCCAGCTCTTTAGCACGTTTCTTAATCCATGCTTTCACCTTTTCTTTCGGCATATCAGAAGCGCCGGACAACTTAATAGCATCTTTCAAATCCTGACTATTCCTTATAGGATATTTCCCGTTCGGCATTGCCTCACCTTTCTTTGCAAGGTCTTTTCTTTCTGTATGTGAAAAATAGGTTTTATTATTTGCCTTTTTGATATCTTCTGGACATGATTTACAAACATCGCCGAAGACTTTTTCTGAAATATCACCATTCAAAAATGACTTCATAATCTTCAAGACTTTATTTTCAGATACTTCAAGTCCTAAAATTCGTTTGATATTATCTTTCATATCAAAAATGAAATCATAATCATCTAACTCTGTAGATGGATTAATCCAAGCAGAACCAATTTCTTCTTCACTATCAAGCAACAATGAAGCTGGAGCTTCACTATCAATATGACCTATAAAATAATGAATTTCAAAATCTTTACCTGTCGCGATTCCAACTGGATAAAGCAAATCTTCAGGAACATCTAATCCAGTCTCTTCAAATAATTCTCTATGAGCTGCTTCACGCCATTCTTCTCCTGCCTCTACATGACCTCCAGGAATACACCATTCAGTAGTACTTTCACCCATATCACCAACTCTCTGTAGGATAAGAAGTTTGTTACCTCTAAATAAAAGTACATCTGCATATTTCACTTTACCAATCTTCGCTTTGATAATGTCATTATAAATAGACTTTGAAATTACACCAGATTTACACAATCTTTTAGCTTCAAAGAGGTCTTTCATATCTACAAGTGCTTCTGCAATTTCAGTATCATCTTCTAATGATTTTATAGATTTTTCTATAGAAGCCTTTTCCTTCTGAACACTTGCTATGTGTTTTGCATGTTCCTTCAAAAAAGAGTCATATCTTTTCAAAGCATCTTCCTTCTCTTCCGTATCCAAAGTAGAGATACTTTTAATAATACTATTTTGTTGTGCAAATTCATCTGCAAGATTATCTATCTCTTTATTAACATTTTGAGATTTTTGAAGAAGTTTTCTGTACTGATTGATTTTTTCTTCTTTTGAGCGAAAATCAAATAATTTCTTTATATTCATAGCTTTATAATTTTTGTCCTAAATATACGAATTCTTATTTATGATATATCACTTTTGATACGAATATCTTCAACGTAATAAAAATCATGTTCACCTATATAGATGTTATAAAAGAATCTGTTTACAGTTTCTAATTTTTCAATACGGTCGACTATATAACTATTCTTTCTACCCTCGAGTATCATTCCTGGTTTTAATTTAGAAGCTTTTGTAAATGAACAAGTCTTTTTGTTTGAATCTATAACATAAAGTAACTGTTCTCCTGATATTCTATCTAAAACTACTTCTTCATCAGCATGACAATATACATTATAAACAGATTCGTTAAAACGAGCAGCTCTTTTATAAAGACCTTCTAATTTTGTAAATCCATTTTTATTCATAATCAATTCACCAATCTTTAAATCTTTGATGAATTTAGTTCCTTCAAATGTTCTTACTTCGACGAAACTTGAATTAAAACCACCTTTCATATTTATTCATGTATTATTGTTTTTAATACTCCACCAAAATCTTGGATAACATATTCTATAGGTGCTATCAGATTATAAAGAGTTCCTTTGTATACAGTTTCTTTAATATCTTTAACAATAAGTTTTCTTACACCAAAATGACTTTTAGATACATCTTCAAAACTTTTTGCATACTCCTCAATCGATAATTTTCGTTCCTCACTATCTGACCTTAAAGATGAACCTGATATTCTATTCAAACACTCATCTTCAATCATCTCACTTAAAAGTTTTTCATCTAAAATAGGTAAACAACATTCTTGAGAATATTTACCAATAAATAATTTTTGACCTTCACAAATTGAAATCTCTCCAGCTTCACTTTCGAAGGTTAAAGTAAATATCTTACCACTATAATCTCCTACACTGATTCTTGCTGGTATATATCTAAAACTAAAGGTAGGGATATGAAGCATTTTAACAAAATCAATTCCATTCTTATTAAGGTCACTGATTTTGATGAATTCATCTTCAAATCTTTCTTCTTTAGGTCTATCATCTTCAGATGTTTTAATCTTCTTTCTCAAGACTTGTACTAATGTATCTCCTTTATATCCTATCATACTACAAACTCTTTATTGCCGACTGTTATTTTAACTTTACTTCTTCTCTCAACTTTTCTATCAAAATGTTTGACTGGTTCAAATGATTGTGTTTCGTCATTCCAAACATATGATTTCGGGATATAACGCATGTTACACCTACAAAATGGGTGAATTGGTCCAAGAGTTGGTTTCCAATCTTTTGACTTTAAACCTATATTGTCACCATTCGCTATTAGGTCAATCAACTTGAATATTCTTGGCTTCGTGCCTACACCTCCAGTTGTATAAAGTTGTTGACAATATTTGCATGCACCAGGATAGACTTGTTTATATACTAATGCTTCTGCACCATGTTCATTCATTATCTGTTGCGCTACACCTATTTGATAGATATATTGCATTTCAGTCTCGACTATTCTGCCCCAATCTCTATTCCAATCGTCCAACGAATGTCCTATACTACTGATAATAGATTGGATTGATTTCTTTTTCAAAGTTCCTTCAATTATTTCCTTCTTAATGATGGTTAATTCAAGTTGTCTTTGAATTTCTGCTATTAGCTTAATCTCCTCTTCAGATATAGAATTTGAAAGAATATCCCGCATTCTTTTCCCCATTGTCTTTATATAGGAGTAAGTTCGGGTCGCTGCAGCATCGTACATTGCTTTTTCTGAAGCTGTCAATGCCTTATACTGCTTCTTGTCTATGTAAGACAAAAGGTCAGTATAATCCAATGTCCTTAATTGACTTGGAGTCAATTGTCCTGATAATCTACCAAAAAGGTATGATTGATAATATGGAGGCAATTTCTTCAATTCATCCTTCCATTTATAACCATACCTTTTTAATAACTCCTTGTCTTCAGAAGATAATTTACTCTCACCAAGAACATCTGCAACAATTCTTGCAAGTCGATAATCTATAATATCGAATAACCTCTGTATTTCATCAGGAGTGAAAATCATTGTTTTGCAATTTTAGTCATTTCCTTGGTCAAATCTATCATCATATTATTGACCTGAGTTGAAAACATAACTTGTGCCAATCCTTCATATCCACATTGGACTTTCGGATAACGAATAGGGTCCTTTGTATGATATATAACATTCGACTTTTTAGCCATCTGTTTGATATCAACTCCATCAACTTTTTTAATCGGCGGCATTACTTGTATAAATTAGTTTTATAATAATTTATCGCTTCTGCAAGTATAGGATTATTGTCAAATGATTTATACTTATCAAACGGGTTTTCACTGAATGATTCTTCATCATTTGGAACTCCTGCTTCTTCTGATTCTCCAGGAACAGACGCTCCATACATCTGCTGCTGTTGTTCAGCTTGCTTTGCAGTCTGATAAACTTGATTGATAATGATATCGTTTTCTGGGTCAAGTGGTCTTCCTGAATACTTCTGGAATATATCTTGCATTGCAACCATACCTTTTTCAAGTTTCTCAGCATCAAGTTTTACTTGAGCTTCTTCATCTTCAACCTCAATACCAGTAAATGAAAATTCGAAATCTTCATCAAGCTCACTTACGATATATTTCGTAATCACATTCTCCAGGAATATAAGAATAGGTTTCAAACCTTTCTCTCTACTATGTTGCAATCTGGCTTTTTGACCATCTTGTCCAAAGATTTGAGCTTGGTCTTTGAATTGGAATCCTAATTCCGTAGGGTCTATTCTATAGACAGAACAACTCATTATAACCAAGAATTTCAACCAATCATTGAATTCCATATCACGGTTTCCTTTCTGGAGGTCAATCCATTCCAAATCGATACCATTGATAACCGGTACCCTATGAGAATTCTCAACTCCCCTCATCGTCTGCATCCATGCCTGACGAAATTCATTCAATGTTGATGGTGAAATATTCGCATTCTTTACATTAATAAAACCTTTTGGTTGAGAACCTTGTTTGAAAAATAATCCATTATAACTCATTCCCCATAATATCCATGTAATAATCTCTACAAGAGTTTCAAGTTCACTTGTACCATATCCATTCTTACGAATATTAGAAGTTTTGTTTCTAATACCAAATCCAAGCTCCCATGGATAATATAAAATTGGTTCTTTTGTCATAGGATTACGAATAATCATATCATCCCATACCATACAATATCTTGGTAAATAACCTTTGAACCTGTATCCTTCAAAAGCTTCTCTTTGTCTTGGGTCAACAGTATCAAGAAATCGAATAAGTGATGCATCAATAGCTCTGAATTTTTTCAATTCCCAATCACGACTCCTGACAACTTCAAATGCCAGTTGGTCCAATGTAAGACTATCGAATGTTATCTTACGAACGAATTCTTGAAAACTATCCAGATTATCCCACTTCTCATTCCATCCTCCGTTCTCAAGGAATTTCACAATATTCTCTATCTTTCTTTTATCTTCGTTAGAAAGTTCATCTTCTTTCTCTTCTTTGAAGAGACTTTTCTTTCTTCGGATAGTATATCCTTCTTTTTGTTCATCTTCAGAAAAATGCAGAAAATTTTGAACTTGCTCAATACGTGTATTAACTATTGCACGAATGATATAAATATCTCCCATTCTCCGAAGAGTAGAAAATGATAGAACTCCCTTTGAATCTTTGAATCCTTTACCATTCCCCGCTAAATCATTAGGGTCAAAGAAAACAGATTGTATATGAGGATTCGTCTTATTGATTTCGCCTAAATACAAATTAGCTTTCAACAACTCTTCCGTATCATTAGAACTCAAAGCTGATTGAAGTTTACTTTGGAATGCCATAGGGGCTGCTTTTTGTATCGAATCAAGTTCTTCTAAAGAAAGTCCAGCCAGACTCGATAAAAAGTCTGGCTTTGACTTAATTTGAGAATTTCGTTTATTTCTTTTTCCCATCGTCAGATAATTTTAAGCTCCAGCTAATTGCGTTAAAGTAACAGTCGCTGTCTTATTTCCTTCTGTTGTAGTAACCACTGCTGTTCCAGTTCTCTGTGCTCCAGTATTTGCTGCTGCCACTACTGAATATTCCGAAGACCCTTTTGTAAATCCTTCACCCTGGACTGTCGTAGTATAAGTTACCGCAGAAGGAATGCCGCTATTACTTCCATTAACCTTCTTCTGTTTAGTAGCTGTTACTCCGAATATTTTAGTCTCTCCTGCTGCCGCAAAAGAAAGTGTGGTTGGGTCTACAGTACATGTATATTCATAGGTAACTGTCGCTGCATTCTGTGTAAGTGTCACTTCCGCAGTCTTTCCACCATCCTGCGAAATAGTCGCTTTTCCTGTTCTCTGTGAGCTTCCGGTATTCTCAGAAGCTTTCAAATTGTAGTTATTTCCGCTTTCCTCATAATCGAACCCTACGCCTGCCAGTTCTATATCAGTAGGATATGTTTCTGGCTGCTGTTTTACTCCATTCAGAACTTTTGTTCTTGTAGAGGTAACAGTGACAAGCTTTTCACCTCCTGCACCGTCGAACGTTACCGCTGTCGGGTCTACTGTAAGCGCATATTCGTAGGTTACAGTAGATGCAGCCTGGTTGCATGTAATCTGCAATGTCTTTCCGCTTTCATTCTGTTTAATCGTCACTACCGCTTTTCTTGCCGTGTTGTTTGGGTTCTCGTCAACCGTTACTTGTCCTCCACCGTCAACCTTGAATCCTGCCCCAGATATTGAGAATGTAACCGGGACGCCTTCCGGGTGTCCTACTGGCTGTCCGTTCTTGAATGTCTGTTTTGAAGACGTCACCACGCACATATCATCACCTCCCTTTGCAGGGAAATTAAGTGTAGGTTCTTTAGTCTCCAATACGTATTCCACAACTTCCTGCACGTCCGACAATACCGCGCCCTCTTCTCCGAATCCTTCCGGATATGAGATAAGCTTAACAAGCGCCTTAAACGCCCATTCCTTGAACTGTCCGATATTATAGGTGTGTCCGGGTTCAATCACGATACCCAGCCCCTTATAATATTCAATTGCTCCAACAACGTTTTCAGTTACAAAAACATTCAACTGACTGTCTAAACCATCAGTTATGACAGTCAGTTGTTTGGAATTATCTTCTGTTGTAAATAATAATCGTAACATAATCCTTATGCGTTTTCTGCCGTCAATTCCTTACGCCATGTATTATCGTTAGCTATTATAACTACATTCAAATCTTCTTTTGCGTCTAAACCGAGGTCTTCAAGTGTAAATTCCATCGGCTTACCTGACATTATCTTTGCAGTAAGTGTTTTTCTATCACCGCGAATTACACCAAATCTTCCGGCACTCTCGTTAAGATTTACATCATTAGGGAAGTAAATATCTACATCTTTAGGGGCAGGAATAGTCGTTTTGATTGTAATTATACACGCATTTTCATCATTCCATTCTGCTGTCACTGCAACAACCTCATTTAATCCCTGAGGATTTAATTCGAGAGTAAGTGCTTTATTTTCAGCAAAGGCAACAAGTTCTTCGTGCATTACAGACTCACCTACTTTCCAAGGAAATCCAAGTTTTAATAGAGCATCGCTTCCACTTACTTCATCTTCTGTCACACTTACATCACCAGGAGCAACAATTCCTCTAATTTCTGTGATAAATACTCTTTTTTGGTCGCAACTACCATCAGTTACAACTACTGTATCAATTTTCTTATCTGTATCGATAAATCTATATAGTCTCATAATCTTTTCTATTTTTAATTGTTAATTACTTACATTCAAAAACTATTTCTTGTGTTACAGCACCATTTTTATCAAGTACATAAACCTGATAAATACCAGTCAAATCTGCTTTCTGAACACCCAAATCCTTCTGGCACTCGAAACCCAGATATTCGTTCTTCTCCTTCATTGTCAGAATCTTCTTATCGACAGATGCGGTACCGATAGTTTCTGGAATGTTGGTGAACTCGCAGAACTTGTTATTATGCTTAATGCAAATCTGAGTACCTTCCGATACCTTTGCTTTGAAGTTCATCCACAACCAAGGAAGACCATCTGCATATTCAGCCTGCCACGGATATTCCGTCAGATAAGATTCGGGGAGAATCGCATTATAATCTTCTTCACTATTAATAATACCACTGTTAGGGTCCATTTGAATAGGATTTTTCAATTGTGCTCCTGCTTCAACTTCATTCAATGCTGCTTCAATGGCATTAAAATTATCATCTAAACCTGAAGCTACTTGTGCACCGGTCTGACCATCTGTTATTTGATAAAAATCTATCTTATTCATAATTTCCAAATTAAATCTTTTGTCCAAACGAATTCATTATTCCAAATATCGTTATCTGAGAATAAAGTCTTATTCATTCTCCATATACCGTCACTCAACCAAACATTCAAATTATTCCAAATGCCATTGTCCATAAGCCATACAGGAGGAATATTGAATATACCACCAGAAATCCAATATCCGCGCATATTCCATTTATCATTCTTCAAAACCCAAGGTTTTACAGTAATAGGTGGCATTGAATTAGAAATTCCGCTTCCACTACCTCCTCGAAATGTTCCTGGGTTTTCTTCAGTTCCTATTCGAGTATAAACTCCAGGTAAATAATCACTTGCCATCTTTCTTATTTTTAGGAGAACCATTTTCATCGAAATCAGCCAAGTACTTCTTGATTCGACTTGGAACTAAATTCGGATACAATTTAGAAGTATTTTCTACAATCGAAATTGATTCACGTATAATCAACGCATTACATACAACTGACTTGAACCAAGTATATGATTCTATATTTCCTCCTTCAACTGTAAAATTACCTAATACATGTGAAACAATCAACAGAGCGCTATAAATAATTAGCTTCATTGCAATCATTCCGAACCCTTTACTTGAAAAATCTTTATTCTTCAAATGAAAAACCCAACTTACTAATGTATCGACTACAACTAATATCATTAGATATTTTAGGAACTCCCAATCACGAAACACATATTGCTCAATAAATGACGCTGTATTCGAAAATGATATAGGAATACTTAAAAGTACCGGAAAATAGAAACTGTAGATGTAATTCTTAAATTTACTTATATGTTTCATTTTTTCAGATTCTTAATGTAGTTTTTATTCTTAGCCAAATCTAACATCTTTTCATAATCTACTTCAGATATAAAAATTGAACCATCTCTATTTTCGAACTCAATATCATATTTATCAAGCATATTCCAAGTATCAATTATCTCTCTCAGTCTCACCACATTGCCTTTCAATTTTTTATCTTCAGATTCTTTACCAGTACCTGTTGTTCCTTTCTTTTTGAGTCTCCAACCCTTCTCAGTCTTGACATACATTTTACCACCATACATCTTTTCTGTTCCAAGCGGAAGAGCTTTTGCTTTCTCAATTGCAACATCATCTGCACAATTGATACCTGCAATCCCTTTCAAGATATTCAAAGGAGTCTCTTTGTAGCAAAAACACATTCTATCATCTATAGACTTGAAGATACCATCAGGAATTTCAACTGGTTCTCTCTGCGCTTCTCTGTAGAACATCAAACTCTTCATTAAATCATTGCTACGTACAAACACAGGCTTCAAAGACATATAATCAGCAGTACAACAAGCTATCTCAAATTCATCAATTTCTTTATTCTTTGATTTTTCGATAACATCCTTTGAAAATGCATCTACTTGCGCCTTAGTGAATACTTCAAGATTGTTTTTCTCAACAAATCTATTGAATTCATCTTGCGTAAATTCTTTAGGATTATTCATATTGTAATTTGTATTAATTTAAACGGAATATTGTTTTAATGCGTAAAAATAACAATTTTAATTGACCTCTACAACTTATCCCGTCAAATTAATCAATTGTCAAAAATAAACGTATGAACAGGGTAATTCAATCATTCTCGATATCACTTTATCACATTTCTTCTCAAACTTCTCAATCATTTCACGTAACATACTTCTTTTAGGGATATCTATCGTATAACTCTTTGAACAATAATCAACGCGCGTCAATACTTCTGTTTCTGTAGGTCTTCTCCAAGCTTTGCTGCCAAAAAATACTCTGAATTGTCTCAATACTTTTCTCACTTCATCAACTGTAAGTCCAATGTTCTTAGCTATAGTCCTTGACCTTAGGTATAATTGTGCAATAGGATTGATTGAATCGTAACATAACTTCGTCCTTGATAAAATCTTTTCAATCTTAGTTTCAGCTTCTTCTTTAGTTATTTCATTCTCAATAGCTTTTCTTCTTATCTCTCTTATTTCTCTATAATCTCTTGTAAATGAATTATTTTCAACACCAGCTTCTAAGCAATTTCTAAATCTATTCAAATAATCAAACACCAATTGGCAATTAGCAGTCCAAGTATATTTCTTATTGTCTTTAATAAAATCTTTCTTCATGTAATTAGGGATGATTGTGCAGTATTGCAGTAAATCCTCTGGGATTATTTCTACATGCACTTCACCAGTCTCTTTATTGAAGGTATAGATGCCATCTAACTTCAAACTCAATAGATTTCTTGAAACACCAACTATGCCAAGATTGGTTTCATTCACAATCCATTTCTTGAGTTTACCTTCACTTGTAAATAGGATTTTACCAGTATCTCCAGTTCTTTCACTGAGCTGTTTTGCAGCGGATGTTCTACCTTCGGCTTTGAGTAAAGCGTATATAATATTGTAACGATTGGTTTTTCTGAGTTTAATATATAAGCTATTTTTATTCATATTCTTTCGTTTTAAGTGTTGTAAAAGTAGAAAGAATATTTCTAATATCAAATATATACAAAAAAAATAAGAGTACCTGAGTACTCTTATAATTCCTTAAAACAAAAGTGCTAAATGTGATATAGTCTACGCTTAGACTATTTATAATATGCAACACTCAAACAGACAAACTCTTCACAGAGGCTTCCGTTAATGCTGTAAAGATACCACTACTTATCTCCTCTAACAATGAACAGGTTCTTCTGAATTATTTCTATACTGATTCTTAGGGGGTTACGACCTTATCCTCTTTATAATCACATAACCTGCTGGTTATAATTATCTTTCTCTATTTCTATATATAAAAAGAAGATGCTTATAACCTCTGGTTATATGATTATACGATTTGAATTGTTGTATCTACTTGATTCTCAGCACTGGTAAAATATAAGAAATTCTCAATGCACGACCAAAGAAAAAGTTTGTATCTTTAGACAGTTTGTTTAATCTAAATATATTTGTGTATGAAAATTATTTACAATTCAAAATTGGCACGATTATTGTTGCCTAATTTCAAAGCAATTCTTCTCATGCTTTGGCTCTTATGTAAGAAAGGTCCTGAATATTATTCAGAAAAGTTCATCAAGCACGAAGAGACTCACTCCTTCCAATGGAAGTGTTGTATGTTCTTAGGAGTCTTCATCTGGCTTGCATTCTCGTTGGCATTTGATACACTCTGGTTATTGTTACTTATTCCATTCACATTCTATATCTGGTATTGTATCGAATATGCAATAAGGTTCATCATTGGAGTAGTAAAGACTCCTCCTATCATGAAATTCGGATTCAAAAAATGGCTCAAAGGGTTCCAGGAAATTGGTCACGAATCTTATCATAAGATTGTATTTGAACAGGAAGCTAATGCTGTGGAGGATGGGATAGTAAATTATGAGTTCCTTTCTTTCTTCAAGTATTATTAAAAAAGAAAAGGCGTTTCACAACGCCTTCTTTTCATGAATAATGTAATTAAAACGGATAAATTGTAATGTATACTCAATTCGATTGTAAAATTACAAGTTCTTTCTTAAATACAAATCTTAAAGTGTCTTGATATTCATTCATTCTTACCTAAACAATGTACCATTATAGCAGCAAAGAAAGGCGTTATGAAAAGTGACATGAAGAACCAGAAAGCAACACTTCTCTTAAGTCTTTCTGCTGTCGCTGCTACTTCAAAGCAAAGATAAAAGTAAATTACCACACATATTAAGCCAAAAATAAAAATCAATTCAGTCATAATCTAAAAGTTTTAAATTGTTAAATAATATCATTCCATTCAATACATGTCAAAACTCGAATTAAACAAGAATTAACATACATTTCAAGCTATTGCACAGAAGGTTTGAAGTACGGTAGAGATATCTTTATTTCACTCATCGTCTCACAAAGCTCCCACCAAGGTATAATTACATGAGGAACGCAATAAAGGACATTCTTATTTTCAAAGAAATAAATAGTACACAATTCATTGGTCTTTCTTTTGTTCTCGAATGAAATCTCACCAAGTACATCCATAATCTTTCTTAGTCCGAATGGAGAAATATTCTTGTTGGCTTGAAGTATGAGAATGTCTTGTGCAGGTATCTGAAGCATGTCTTCAATAAGAGAAACTGTTTCAGGATTATACATTTCTGTATCAGACAAGAGTATCAATTTATTCGACTCACAGAGCCAATCGATATAAGGACAATTGCCATTCTTGTAGGTAAAATGAATTTTATTCATCATAATATTCTTTAAAGTCACGAATTTCTTTATCTATCATTCTATTGATATTATCTATTTCTTCATACTTCTCCTCTTTAAGGAGTTGTAGCTTATGGTTTATCATAGAATTGATGTATCTATTCCAGTCCCGTTTACCCATCAACATCAAGTCGATAGCTATTGAATCAATAGACCTTTGCATTTCGTTTTTGTGACGTGCATCATATCGAAACCAAATGACAAATAGAAGTACGAGCATTGCGAGTAATACGATTATAATATACAATTCTGTCATAATTTATTTAATTTTATTCCATAATAATTTCAAATAGTCCCAAAGACTTTTCTTTTTCGGCTTTAAATCCAAATCATCAAGAAAATTCGTATCATCTTCAAGCGGTGGTACTGGCACATCTTGGATTATTGGTAGCGCATCCATAAGAAGCTCTTCTTTTGAAACTTTAACAAAATGAATATACGGCGAATCTATTGTACCACAGTCTATTTCTATACATAATGGTAATTTTCTTAAAGCGCAGCATTTACAACCTCTATCTACTTGATTAAAATGGTCTTCTACTGCTTTCAATATCATGCCTTCGTATTCAAACGTTTCTCCAACTTTATATCTTTTCATATTGAATTTATTCAGTAGCATATTGTTTAAGTAATTCTTCAGCTATTTTGTTGATTCTTTCTTTAGAGAAAGATGAATCAACAAGTCTTTTCTCTGCAATAATAGTACCACTATCAAAAGTTTTCATCTTTACTACTATAGATGTAAATGATTCATCTTTCTTAGCATAGTCACATTCAACAGTGATATTCTTTCTTTTAAATGTTTCCATAATTATAAAATATTTTTATTTAGATACATAATTAATCAAATCAGAAAGCCAGGACAAGAACTGTATCATTCCGAAAAATAAGAAGCAAAAGGCGATTGCCCCGGTTACGTACCAGAAACGTACCCACCATTCACGATATTTTGTCTTTAATACTTTCTTACCGAAACGACCATTGAAGAAATTTACAAGCTGCTTTTTCATAATTATATCTTTATTTGTTTGACATTGTAAAGGTACGCATTTATCGCCAATTGGACAACAAATTACTTGTTTTTCTTTGTTGGTTTGATAACTCTTTTGTCTTCGAATTTATCCTTTACATAAAGCAACCATACACGACGTACATTTGTGTAAGTACAATTCATGATTGTACGGATTTTGTAATGTGACCAATTAGGATGTTCCAACATCATATTATAAATTTCCAACGATTGTTTACCACGAGGCTTTTCTTGGCGATAACTTGCTCTTTTGGTAGAAGATTTTCTCTTCTTACTTATAGTGAAAGAAATTGTACGAAGAGTATCATCAGCTTTCAATATTGTAAGGCCATAGGATTTGGCTTTATAATTCTTCTTTGCATCATCAAAATGTGCTTCATCGAAAGTGATTATGATTTGTTCGTTGTTACATTTAGTAGTACCATTGTAGGTTTTGATGAAGTCGTTGAGCGCTTGTTTTTGTTCAGGAGTCTGGCCTTCAAGTCCTACCTCTTTTTCTGCCTCTTCGATAAGAGCGATAAGTTCGTCTTTCTTATACTTCTTGATATTCTTGATACCAAGTTCACTTGCTCTTTTTCTCAATTGCTCGACTGTCATAACTGTTGTTTTCATATTTTCTCGTTTTTAATTATTATTTTAAGTTTAAGAATTTTGCAATCTTGTTAATAGCTCCTGTAGAAGTGGAACAAAACGAAGCAGGTTCTACAGCAATATTTCCCCCATCTTTCCAATAAGTAATTTCAATTGAAATTTTACTTCTATTGAAAGAATAGCTTACATTAACATACTTGTCTTCTTTTTGAATATTACCAGCAAATAAACTATATCCACCAAATCGACTTGTAAGAGCTGATTTAAGTTCTTGTTTGCTTTCAGGAGTAAGAATCATTGCTTTCATAATCGTATATTTTAATTATTATTATTTTATCTCTTTTGAATGCCTAAAGATACCAAAAGTTTATGTACCTGACAACTTTTCTGGTAATTGTTTATAAATTTTATCAAGTTCATCTTCTTCGAGGTCAACAAGTCTGAGTCCTTCGTATGTCGCACCTACGTAATAGTATATACCAGTACGCTTTACTGAATTGACGAATACAGGAACATCAACAAATGTAGGTTCTCCTGCGTTTGAAAATCCTACAAGTGACTTGAAAGTGATTTCAATTGGTTCTTTCAAATCAACTTGTACGTTCAACTTTCCATCTGTAAGTTTTCTAAATTTCTTTCTGAATTGTTCTACTTTCATAATCATATTTATTTTGCATGGCTTTCGCACTGCTGGTTAAACTTATCTTTTATCTATCACTAAGTAATGGTCAGCCAAACACTTTACCCATTGTATTCTATACTTTCTTGAAGCACATCTAAATTCAATATCTCTTATAGCAGAAAGAATATCAGACACGCTTTCATTATAATATTTTGCAAGTATAGTTAGTACATGATAGCTTTCTTGCGGTGTAAAGTGTAAAGAACTTCTATATCTTTTTGCTGTTTCATACACTCTTTTTGAGAATGATTCAACCGTTTCAAATTCTTCTTTTCTATAATTAAACAAATCTGTTGCTTTCATAATCTTATCTTTTTATTCGTTCGACTTATTATCTCCTTTTTGGATACCTAAAGATACACCTTTGTGACACGTGTAGCAACACATTCACCAATAAAGTGGTCGAAATTAAGATTCTTTAAAGTTAGACCACAGGTCTAAACATATTTTAATACATGAGATGTAGAGATATAAAGAATGCTCGTCAAACTTGTAATTAAACAAGAAATAACGAGCATTCTAACTTGGCAAACAAAAGTTCAATTTATACCCTGAAAAGAGTTATCTTCTTACCATTACCCATATCGTAAGTATCGACATGTAACCAACTCACTCCATCCTCGAGTCTTATAGGATAGGGAAGGTTATCCTGATTCTTTATAATGAGCTGACGTGCCTCTTCAGCACTCATGCCTTGTACAGTAATATCAAACGCTTCGCCTGTACAATGTGCACTCATATAGACCTTTTCAAGATTGGTCTTTTCTTTAGGAATTGCACAAATGTTACATCTAAGGCCACGCTGCGAATAACTACCACCACTTTTCCAATTGTTGATGATAAAAGGCTTCTGGATAATATATTCACGTAGCACCAACAATGTCTCAAGTGCTGCCATAGAGAAGAAACTCCACATCTGTTCCTCTCTGTACTTATTGTATACATGTGGACAAACAAGTTCCTCGATTTTGAAGTATTGCTTAAGCTTCTTAATTAACTCATCTCTTTTCATAATTCTTCATTTTTAGTCCATTCATTACTATTCGTAATCTCTTCCTCATCCATCAAAGGATAAGGATAAACGACATCTTTCATAACTGCTTCACCTTCCGAAAGCATCATGATAGGAGGTACAAGCATGTTGTACGTCTCTTCATGTAACAACGCCTTCATGCCGTCATTACTCATTCGTCTTGTCTCCCAATCCTTGTCGAACTGTTTCAGTTCTTCTATAGGTATAGCTAACCATTTCATAATCAATCATATTTAAGTTAATTCATCTTATTGTTTCTTACCCAATCCATTTCTTTTTTAGTCAACGACCTGTTAAACATCAGGAAACTATACAGACGTGTTTTGCCGAATACAGAATTGTTGTCCCTTATCTTTCCTATCCATAGAGTATCACTGTCTACTCCGGTTCCTGGAGTGATATAAAAATTAACATTGTTATCAAAATCCTTATAACATTCTGTCTTTGTCATTACCATTACATTAACAGTTTCTTGGACATAGGTTACCCAATTGGGATTTCCGAAACTACGAAGAGAACCTCTTCCGACAGTATCAACGATTCTTAGTATGAATGCACCGTCTGTTGCGGTAGGGTATGCCTTGGACGCCAGCACGCTGGGATTGGAAACATAATCGTAACTCTGCACCATCACTGTAAAATCGTCCATTATGGGAAGCCCTGTCACCTTAAGATAGTCGTCTACTCCGTCCAGTATCAGTGAGCCGTCGTCGTATATGCCGCTCTGTGTATTCCATGCAAAATTGTAGCAATCCATATGATACCCGTTTCCGCTTAAGTCACGCAGTACATGGTCTGCGTTCATGTTCTGATTGGTGCAACCTTGTCTAATAGGATTATATTCACAGATAAGTGCTTCTGTATACCAAGCTGGTTCTTCTTTGTTCAATCTTCTTTTCCATTCTTCATTAAGTCTTTCCTTCTCGGTCTCTATCTCTTCAATGGTCAGAGACTTGTTATAGAGGGCAAAATAGTAGATGGCAGCTTTAGTATATGAAGAAGAAAACCTACATAAATATAATTGGTCCACATCACTTAAATTTCCAGTTTTAAGTTCTATACCATTATAACTATTCTTAGTCATCCACGATACTTCACTTTCCTCAAGTTTTACACGGTTACCAGTTCCATAACTCCATACTCCAGTAGTACTATTAGAATCACTGGTTAGAATAGAACTTTCGAAATGGAACGCACCTGCATTACCCAGTCCTTTGTTAGCCACATACCCTGGAGATGTATTTAAAATTTCCCTTTTACATATAAGTGTAAAATCATCCATAATAGGGAGTCCGGTACACATACCGTAATCATCCACTCCGTCGAATACCAGTGCACCCTCATAGGCAGATGGCAGTTGGGTAATGGTGATATTACAAGTACCAACTACGGATGCATCGAACCCGGTAAATTTCTTGTAGGATATTGGCAAGTCATTGATGCCATTTTTCAGATAGGTGTATGTTCCGGTACCGTCTTCGGCATAAGATACATATCTTAACTTGATATCATCCGTTATGCCTTCCACCTTTACTTGGTATGAAGATATTGTTGCGTCTACAGATGTCTGTAAAAACTTACTGTTTGCAACCAATATTTCCGTTATGTGAATAGAAGAATCGGAGTTTGTGAAATTGGCTGCATTTACATTCTTTGTCCAGGAATTGAAATCTATCTCATACTTACCGAATCCGGAAGAAAGAGAATAAGTGAAGTTCTTGAGAGCCATCTCATTACCCTTAATTCCACGAATAGAAGAAGGCTTGTCTGCATTAGACAGCCCGGACATAAACCATGCGTCCACCATAGCCTTATTGAAGGGTGGAATAGGAGGACCAGCCTTGCCAGCCCTCCTGTCAAACAAAAGACTTGTACCGACCCCAATCATAACCCTATATTGAATTGTGCAGTAGTGCCAGTAACAAACACCTTATCAATAAGATAAGGCATAGGAGAACCAATATAAGCAGACACTTCCACCTCACTAATAGTATAAGTCTCAATAGAAGGTGCTCCACAGAGGTGTACTTTGATAGTTCCAGCAGTCAATGGAATGACCAAGAAATTCTTATCACTATCGTGCTCCACAGAGGTGTACTTTGATAAATCAAAATCCTCAGCAACCTGGCCAACTTCAAATGCTCTACTTATTGCAGTAATGCTTACTTGTCCTTCACCATTACTAATACTAATTTTATTAGGATACATAACTTATAAATGTTTTTAAATTAAAAAGGGAGGAACTTCATCGTCACCGAATTCATTCCTCCCTAACCTTTAAATATGTCAAACTTGAAAGAAAATTACAATTGTAAAAATACAAGATTAATTCAAATTAACCAACCTTTCAAATGAATTAAAGTTCTGAAAATAATCGCTCGCACTCCTCCAACTCCTTCTCCATACTCTCTTTAATGAGAGGAAGATAGGTTTTCGCTATATCCTCGCTGATGTGGAAATAAGAATCATACTGGTTCGTTACCAACATCCTTCCTTCCATGCCGAACTTAGAAAAATTGTTCAATTCTTTCTTCAAACTTTCAATCTTGTTGTAGAGACTGTTTGCTTCTCTTAATTTTGACTTGTCCATGATTCATTAGAATTTATTCAACAATCTGTGCATCACTTTCCGGCTCGTATTCCTTCTTCTCTTCCTGAGTAGAAGTCTTCTTCCACTGGTCTATGAAATGCTCTATTACACGTCTTCCGTCAGTCACAACCTTCTCCAGTTTCTCGTCCGGTTCCAACAGTTCGTCTGCCATTGCTGCGGCTATGTGTTTTGCCTTCATTACTTCCTCTACAAGGTTTTCGTTGTTTGCCAGCTCGTCAAGATTGCGTTTTGTGAGTAGGTTGAATGTCAGTCCTTCAATGATTTGCTTTCTCTTTGACATAGCGTTCAGCATAGCATTCATTTTGGGTGCGAACTGTTCTGCCTTCATATTCTCGAAGCTTTTGTCGTCAAATCCCTCGAACTTCTCTGCCGCCATGAACGCTACTTCGTATTCTTTAGGTGTCATTATCACGCCAGCCTGTAGACACTCTATGCAGAACAAGATGAACTTTACGTTGTTTCTCAAGTCTTTTTCCATAATCTTTCTTTATATTTAGTCAATACATTCTTCAATTGGTACATCGTTAATTGTCACCATCTCCCAATCTCCATCCATCATCTCATAGATACAATTGATTGTCTTATGGTCTGCAATGATTTCTTCATCGATACCTTTCTTTCTCCAGGTATTACTTTCTACCATTGCAGACCATTTTGTTCCTTCTTGGAACATCAATTTATTAGGGAGTTGTTTGTATGTTGATTCTATGAGCTGACTTAACGTCTCTTCTGTCATAGGTCAATCAATACTTCTCAAGATAAGTATCACCTTTACTGTCTTTCCAGACAAAACATATCTCACCTTCTTTATTGATATTCACACTTTCGAATGTAATAGGATATCCATGATTTTCACCATCTTTTACGACATAATGTAAAATCTTATAAGTGGCTTCTTCATCCTTATCATACTTCTGGTAGAGTGAAGTGAATTCATCGTAAGTAAACGTCGTTGCTTCATGGTCTTTTTCAGTAGGGAATGATATCATGTAACGTACAAGTTTACCATCTTTCACCTCTGTACTGACTATTGAATCAATCTTAAGCTCATCAATGACATCAATTACGTCAGCACAACGAAGCCTCCAGTCGTCAGGATACTTCTTCTTGCAGCTAAGGAGGTCTAATTCATTACCCTTCAATAGCTCTACGAATTCTTTTTCTCTTTTCATGTTTTTAATTGTTTAATTATAGTTTATGATTGTAAGATGAGTAATACTATAACAAATGTATAACATGGATTAATAATAGGGTTTGACGTATTTCTCATCTCACTGTGTAAAGATACTACTTCTTGTTCATCTTTTGTACCTGTCAAGTACTCTTTCAAGTAATGTTTTGGCACTCTCAATATCCTTCTTGTCTCTTGTAGTCAATTCGTCACTTATAGTAAGTATACTATCAACAATCTTGAGTATTGTAGGGATACTTGATTTGAGCTTCGTCTGACCAGTCCTTGTTGTATAACTTATATTGAGTTTGTCTTTCTCTTTCTTGAGTGCTGACTGTGCTTCTCCATACGTAGCAAAGTAGCCTACATTATAGGTCTTGCCATGATGATAGAAGGTCACTCTCCATGGCTTCTTCAAGTTCCCTTTTGTGTAGTATATATTCTTCATAGTCTCAATATATCTCGTCTACTTCAACATCAATTAGAGTGTTTATCTTGTACACAAGTCCATTGTCAACTATCTTCTCAAACTTGATACCTGCTGCCTCAAGCTCCTCAGCTATTGCATTCCTGAACATCCATCTTGGTCTTAGGTAGATGTATTCATCATCTTTTTCAAGTGACAGGAGTATCTTGGTGGGAGAGTATTCTTGTTCCCGAATAATCTCCCTGATTCTCTTCATTGTGAGCTTCTTTGTCATAATGTCTTGATGAACATCTTTATTTTATGCAATTGCTCATATGACAACTCGCCCATATCATCAATGATATCCTCGTAGAGATACTCTCGTTCACTATCTTCATAGAACCTTGTTCCAATCTCGTCACCATCACCATTCTTTGAATAGAGTACTTCACCTTCGTCCATATAGAACTCTTTGTTGTTTTCATCTATGAATGTCGCTGTCTCATCACTTATACCAGTACATGTTAATGTTACTACTTCGTCCTCGCTAAACATTAGGAACTCTACTTGTCGTCCCACCTTCAATAGTTCAAATGCTTCGTTCATAATCTTTTTGTTTTAAATTGTTACACATGTCTCTTCTTTTGATATTGTAAAGATACACCTTATTCTTCGACCACACAACAGGTCGACCATAAAATGTTGTCCAAATTGTGTACTTTTTCTTCATGTCCTTCCATTCTTATTTATAGAATCATATAATTAAGAATTAGTCGATACACGCGTCAGATATCAATCTCGCTGCACAAAACGCTTTATTTTATTCATTTTACCTTATTTCCATAAAAATAGAAAGGCCTTAGCAATCATCGCGACTCCTAAGGCCTATAATTACGAGAAAATTTCACTAATTATGAACAACGAAGTCAGTGTGTATTGTTAGTTTTCATCTGTCTTAGACGTTGTCTTATCAAGTCTTTCTTGCTTGTTCCTTCTTCCTCTTGAATTATCTCTGCCTCAGTGTATTCAATAGGTTTCATTTCGTTTAGGAATTGTTCATTCTTCTTTTCCAAGTCGTTCCAATCGTATTGTTTTATGAGGTCTCCAGGTAGCATTATCTTCTCTTGTCCAAGGATATTCTTATTGAATCCGTTGAAGTCTTTGTACCAGGAGCTTGCAAGTTGGTTTATCATTATCTCAGGTCTTATTCCTGACTTGGCACTTACGAGTCCAATGATTATACTGTTTATAGGTATATCACGCATTACTCTACTTATGTTCTCTCCTCCATGTATTGTTGCGTTTATATCTATTTTTCCGTCAACTGTAAGTTTGAGTTCGTTCCCTTTTACTTCTTTTCTTGCTTGCTCCAGGATTGCTCTTATTTCTCGTGATATAATCAATGCTTTTGTCTCTTGACCTCTATCGATATAGTCTTCGTATTTGAGTTGTAGGTCCGTGAGTATATCATTAAGGATTTCTAATCGTCCCGCTTCTGTTGCTACACGATATTTATCACTCTTTACTACGTATTTATTTTGTCTATTCTCAATTATTGACTTATTTTCATTATAGAATTTTGTCAACTCTCCTTCTTCTAAATCATATCCTTCTCTCTTCTTGATTGTCTTCTTGACATCCTTTATTGAATACATAGAACCAAATAAGTCAAGAAGCATCGGTGTCAACTTTGCAAGCGCCTTACTTCTATCATTATAAAGGTCAAATGTATGCATATATTTTGACCGTGCTCTATTGTATTGAGCAAGTAGTGGTACAATGACTTTTGCACGAATTTCAAGTGCATCTTTGATATCTTCTTCTTTTGCACCACGATTTTTCATTACTCCCTTGAGATTCACGTATTTAAGGTCAATTGAATGTAACACGCCGTTGTGACCTTCATATGTGACAAATCTATCAGGACATTCGTCTAATTTGATACGAATTCTTTCATATTCCACATAAGCATCTTGCATATGTTTAGAGGCTATCTGAACAAAGTCAGGAGCCTCCTTAATTATATCTTCTCTACTTACCTGTGTCATTTCTTATGTTACTTATTGTAATTATCGGTAAAGATATATAAAACATCCTTTCTATGCTATGGGTTTTGTGATTCAATACCAAACATCATTCATTAATTGTGTCTCTTCAATGATTTCTTCATTGTCTTCTTGAGACATTATGAATTGTTCGAATGTGAGGTCTTCATCTTCTTGTTCTAATAAGTAGTACATGATTTACGAATTTTGTTTATTATAATACTTTTCAATTTCTTTCTTCATTATATCAATCTCCCAAGGATTGATTAGAAGGTCCATTTTCAATACCTTTGCTTGATTCAAATAATCTCTCTTGTTATTGAACTTTATGTTTTGTATTGAATGTACATCAAGCTCCACATAGTAGAGGTTTTCTTTACCAATCACAATTGGTTCGAAATTCACACTGTAACAACTTACATTATGATAGTTCTCGTTCTCATCTTTATAAGTGAGTACGAAGTTACATATGAATCCATCGTTATTATCATTATATGTTTTTGTCACTCTCTTTTGATAGAGATGTGCGAGTAGCTTTTGTATCATCTTCTTTATTATATCAATTTTAATGCTTTTATAATTCCAGCTTCTAATGCTTCCTCGTAGGTGTCCCAATTACCTCCATCATTCGGACCTTCGGGGAAACAATAAAGTACTGTTCCCATATCCGCTTTAGATATATCGTATGTGTAGCCGGAAGCACTATTATATATAGTGATATGCAGCTTCTTGGTTTCACGAAGCCACTTTTGGGCAATAGATTGAGTTGGAGCAGAGATAGAGTAAACGTCTGTATTATAATTCTGGGCATCGTAGCTTTCATCTATCTCATACTCAGGACCACTACCTCCTTTATACACCAATTCATAAAAGCTACTAACATCTTCTTTAAATCCTGCCGCCTTTAGTAGCTTCGCTGTCTCTAATGTTACAAGTTCTTCGGTCATAGCTGTATAAATAATCTAATTGTTAGAACAATAGTCGTAATGATAAAGATTAATGCAAAATGTTTCCATATTTTTACAGTAGCCTCTAAACCGTACTTCCGTTTGTCAAACTCACTTAAGGCATAATTCAAAGCCTCGTCTTTCAATCCCTTAAGCTTATCATTCAAAGCCTCGGTTATATCGTCTGCGATAGTATACTTTACCTTTTCTGATACGGATTCCGGATATCCTCTTTCCTCATAGTTCAATTCACTCAACAAGTCATGATGAAATATATAAGGTATTCCGTTCACTTCGTAGGAAAGTTTGATACCGCTTTCTTTGACATATTCCAAAAACTTTTCCTCGGCAATCTCGTTTATCCTTTCTTGGTTGGATTCTGACTGCTTCTTTATCTCATTAAAATATTCCTCGTCAACAATTACACAGTTGTTTTCAAGCTTCATTACATGTGCTTCCATGATTATTCTCCTTTCAGTTTCTTTATCAATACATCAGTATAATTAATTGATTCAATAGCTACTACTTCTATTGCATCCATCTTTTTATCTGGATGTTCATCCAAATACATACCCAAATTTTTCATAAAGAAACTGTTTGAAATCAAAGCTTGCATTGCAGCCTTTGCCAGTTCATAACGCCTCTGTTCCCAATCAATTTTCTTTTCTTCCATTATTTTCACTCCTTTCTTTCTCCTTTTTAGCTTTATCACAAGCCGACTTCTTCATTACATACGGACAATCGCAATTCCCGTATCTTTCGTTATACCAACAACAATAGTCACACTGGTGCATCATTTATTCCTCCTTATCTATCTTAATATCCGTTACTTTGCCACGATTGACGAAATACCTACAATCAATAAGCCTGCAAATCCATTCATCACAACGATTCTCTAATTCATCACATTCCTTACGAAGAGAACATATACTACAAGAACTATCATTACTATAATTCACAGCTTCATGCAGTACCCCGTCTATTATTATTCCGTTCTTTATTTCCATAATCAAATACAATATCGAACAATTTTATGTTTCTTACAAAACCTTATCGAATACCTCACTGCCTTCCGTATGTCCTCATACTCCTTTATACTGTACACGTTGTATGTACGGAGTTTTCGCATAATTTCCTCTTCCATGAAAGGAAGTATCTCTTTCTCAAACCTACTCATTTCCTATGTGTTTTACGGTTCTTGTTTCTCTTCCTGCGTTTCGCAATCTGCTTGTTTGTACATCTATCATCTTTTGGACGATATTTTCTCATTTTAGGTGCATCACATGGTTCTAAAGGAGAAATATCAACATATGGATTATAAATATCATAACGAGTATTATCGTTCCAAGAAATTTCGTCCTGCATATTTTACCCCTCTTTCTTTTTAAGACTTATATCAATTGACAACCTATCGGCAATTTCTTCCTTAATTATCTCCCTGCACAAATTCCTTATCATAGAGTAATCACCATGTCTTTGTATCTCGTTGGAAACCATACAACGAACCCACCTCTCTATATCAACGTCGTTTCCATATGTGTTTTGAAAGATACGTTTAACCTCCTCTTTCACAATTGGAATCATAATTTCCTTTATATCCTCTTTAGTCAACTTTAATTCGTTGTGGATATAATTCTTTACTTCTCTGTATCTATATTTACTCATAGCATCTAAATCTCTACTTTTGTATAATTACTAAATTTACAATAAAGATATTCACTTGAAAACCATCCTCCTAAATGGCTTTTATCATTGACATATTTACAATAGGTTTCCCATTTGTCCTTATGTACAATTTCATACATTACGTCTTTATATATGAACAAATCCCCTTCTTGTAAATTTGAAATCTTAATTGTTTTCATATTAACCCAATCCTCTTTAATCTTTTTCTAAAATTCTTTTCATTCAAAGCTTGTTCGTAATAGCAATCCGGCTCAATAACTGTTTTAGTTTTCATTATAGGTTTCCCGTTTAATCCAATTGAAACTTCGTTGGTAATAGAAGCTCTCTTTATCTCTTTCGTTTTCAGATTAAACGAAAACAGAGTATGACCTGGAATCTTTCTCTTCTTATCCATCAATTTATATTCATGCTGCTTCTTTTGAATGTATTCTATCTGATTTTTAGACAAATTACTTTTTGTCAAATCCGGAACTATTTCCATATCAATCACCGTTTAAAACACACAACAACTCTCTTGCTTTCCTATAGGTATCAAACCCCTTTACATTCACCCATTCAGACGAAAGACGTTTGTCTTTTCTGACTTGTACGCAATACACGACTATCGGAATACAGCCGCTATACCCTATTTCTTTCACAATCCTATATCTTTCCATGTCAAATACAATTTCTCATAAAAGTTCCCCTATCAAGCATACCGTTTTCTGATTCTTCTACCAAGTCAAAGAATGTATTAGCATAACAAACATGCTCGTCTATCATTATACATATTCCATCACCGGGATAATATTCACACGAAACATTATTGTCCCAATCTATATGTTTTTGTGCTTCTTTGGCTACACAGTCACAAGCAATCATATACTTTATGTATTTATTAGATGCTTTTCTTATTTTGTCAAATATATTTCCTTTCATTTCTTTGTCTCCTTCTTTATCTACTACTCAATATATAAAACAATCCCTCTCTGCATCATATATCCCAATCCTTTAGCGCCATTTCCAGACATTGGCTTATACTTAACTTTGGGTCTTCCTTCAAATATTCAAGTGCCATTACGGCCACTTCCGCATCCAATCCGTACTCATGTGCCTTTATCATGCACTGGAACCAGTAGGTTCTTTCTTCTGTATAGGTCATTCTTTTTTGGTTGTTTGGTTTAATTCTTTTACTATATTCATAAATCACTTATTTAAAACGTTTAATAACTTCTCGCGATGAGCTTCTTCTTGAGGCGTACCTGCAAAATTATAAAAATTAAACAGTGCTATCTTTTGGTCATCTGTTATCTTCTCATCATCATAAGAATAATAAATCTCTCCTACCAAAGAATTACGAGCTTGAATTTGATACTGAACATCATTTCCTAAATCTTTATAAAATACTTCTTCTCCGTCTACAATAATTGGAAATTCATTATTTAAGAAACGCTTGATTGTTAAAATACGCTGCTTACCATCAATAACCTCAAACTTCCGATGCTCATGCAAAATAACTATTACAGGAGGAATAGAACGTCCTAAAATCATTGACCAAATTAGTTCTTGCTGTTGAAGCAAAGTCCAAACATAAGGACGTTGCAAATTAAAACCATATTTAGGAAGAAATATGTCAAAATCCCAATCATGGGAATATTTATTCTTAACAAATTCATTCTCAAGGTACATAGCTACTGTTGTATTACCAGAAGAACATCTCAAAGCTCCAATTCCTTGAAAACCGCCTAATTTCTGAAGTTCTTTTAATGTCTTCATAATCTAATTCTATTAAATTGATTAAATATTTTGTTTATCTTTATATTTTTTCTACCAATTCCAGATTTTGAGGAATGAAGGCGCGCTGTTCACCGTCTATCTCAAGATGATAATACTTCGTACTTCCAGTCCCACATATACTTGCTATTCTACTCACCTTACCTACCAACATCAAATTTGAACAATGTAGGATTTTCACTCTATCTCCTACTCCAAAGTTTTGATTCTTTGATTTTGCCATCGTTTATAATTGTTTAAAAGGAAAACTGTTCAAGTTTGCAGTAAATTAACAAATAAGTTGGATTGAACAAAATAAACAACTTGAAACAGTTTTCCTTATTTGATAAAAATACAATTTTGTTATCAATTAAATGATTTGAAGTTACTCGATTCCTTTTAAAAAAGAGACATCTTCAAGCTGCTCACTCATCCGCATTATTCGAAGAATCTTCTCCCATTTTTCAGGAGTCATTTCTGTATCATCTGATTCTGCATCTTCACTAAAAATATCGTATTTATTCAGAAATGCTTCGTATAAATCGTTCATCATCGACTTAACCTCTTTCTTCCATTGTTTAAAATAGAATTCATACATTTCTTTAGTTTCAATATATTCAGCATCAGTGAGTTCAATAGAAACAACAGTTTTATATTTATTAGAACGATACTCGATAGAACCTACATTTAAAACTTTATGTAAACATTGAAATAGAAGTTTCCGAGCGTATTCATTATAATATGGCAATTTGAAATATTTCTTTTCTTTCTTTTCATTAAATAGAGTTTCGATATCCAATCCATTAGCCAAACATAATGCATCTAAAGCTCTTTTAGCTGCTAATGCTTCACCCATCTCACCTCTTTCTACAAGAGCTTGAAGTTTCTTAGCTTTTTCGATTATCTTTCTATCCATAATATTTCTTTTTTTTGAATGCTTAAAGATACACCTTTGGACCACGCGGTCCAACAATTTTCAATTAAATTTTAATGACTTGGACATATTTTAATTCACCTGTATATCCTCTGCCACGTAACTCTTCTATGAGTTGTCTTGGAGTAAATTTTGCCAAATCAGGATTTACAAAAACTTTATGAATACCTGATTGTGATTCTTTTTTAATTTGATTTCGTAATTTATCATGTTCACTTTTACACTTCTTACATGTACCAACATGTCCATCTTTACAATTATCATTCATATGAAATTGGTCTAATGGTAATTCTTGACCACACTTCTTACACACTTTAGTCTTTACTTCGTTTTCCATAATTATTACAATATTAATGTTTTGATGACTCTACCTGAATTTGCTAAGTGACTTTCAATCTCATTTAAATTCAATTGAAAACCTGATGTGAGACTATTAACAGTCAATACTATGAGATTAGAATTAGGGATTATCTCATAAACTCCTTTCATGAATTTACCGTATTCCCACAATAATGTATCGAGATTGTCTATCACATCTGTCCTAAGACACTCGATAATAAATGTACTGATTTTTGATTTCATATTTTCTCGTTTTTAATTATTATTCTTTTGGATGTCTAAAGATACTACTTTTCTATGAGATACCAAAAGTTTATGTCCAAATTGTGTATCAAATTAATATATATTAAGAAAGGACCTTGTTTCACAACAAAGCCCCTTCAAAACTCTAATATACAAACATGGCTAACACGTAATAAACTCTTCAATCTTAGTTTCTTTAATATCAACAACACGTGTCTCGCTGAAAAAATCTTGATTTAGAATCTTACTCATCATTTCACTTGCTTTCGTAGAACTTTCAGATTGTATGAGATATTGTATCTTATTTTCTTTCACTTTACCTCTCATATCAGTCTCGAACCATAATCCTTTACATAAGAACCATAATCCTTTTCCTGAATGAATACCAGAAATATTCATTTCTTTGATAGGACTAATATCAAACTCAACATCGATATTCTCATTGCCCCACTTAGTAGCAATTGCTTCTGCATCAGTATAATTAATTGCTGAACAAGCAATCACATTCTGACACTTTTTCATTCTCCTACTTGCAGAATTTTCATCTTCTGCCCAATAAGAAATTGTTATTTCAAAGTACTTGTGCAACATCTTCTTAGATAATCAACATTCTTTTTGATTAATTCGATATCTTCTTCTTTCACCTCTTTCTCAAAGTAATCTGGAGGTGTAGGTATTCTTTTGAATACACCTTCCTTCTCAATTTCCACACCATGCAGTGCTGATAAGATAGGATAACAACTATCAGTTGACCTTATTGCATGATGATTAGTATTATAACACCTAAATTCTATTGGATTTCCTTGTCCTAAGAAATGTAATGGTTTACGTAGCAGGTCTTGTTCCTCGAGTTTTGTAACCAACAAGGTTCTTGCTTCTGCAATGTCCGGATTTTTCATAATGTGAGGAATTGCCTTCTTGCTCATACCAATACAAGAAACAAAGTCGTTATTCAAGAAGTACCTGTAACACTCCATCCAATCCTCATAAGTGTCGCCTTGTGGACATGCAAGTATACTGGTCCTTTTGTAGAGGAAACCTTTTCTTCTTGCATCCTTCATCCATTCGAGGAATTGATTGAAGTTGTTCAACGTCTCTTCTTTGTTATAGAGTACATCAAGAGGTATCACTTCATTAGGTTGGATTTCAAGTGTCAATTTGAACAATTCTTTATTGGTCAATACTTCACCTTCATCTCCCACACCTGAGTCAAGTATAGTGAAACGACCTTGTTTAACGGCATTCTTCGTATATTCACGATACTTTTCGTCTCTTTTGTAAAGTTGTCCAAGTATATAGAAGTTCTTATCTCCTAATTCACTCAATTCCAAATGATTCGTAGGAGGGGTAACGAATATTTTCATAACTTTTTAATTAAATTTAATTTCTACTTTATCTTTTAATTCTGGTGCTGTTACAAGATGAATAATAAAGTCTTTAAGACCTATTTCAGCATCACCTTTTTCAATATCCTCAAAAGAATATTGTTCATTCTTTATTTCGTTTGATACTTTCTCAAAACGTTCTCTTCTTGTCTCTTCTTTCACAGACAATACAGTAACTGTAAAGTCAACTTTAGAAGAATTTTGAACTAATGTCTCTATAATCTTATTGAATAGACTTTTTTGTCTACAACCTACAATATATATCTTGTTAATAGATTGTAGGTTCCATTCAAATAAAATCTCTGAGCATATTCTTTCACAAAGTACCTCACTGAGACCTGAGTCGAATGTCCTCATTTCAGAATAGGTCAATTTACGAACTATATCACCAACTTCAATAACACCATCATTCTTTTGCTTCACTTTATTCACATATGTGGTCTTACCTGAGAAAGCTTCACCTACTACAAACTCAATCTTAGGGAGTTCTACTATTAGCTTTTTAAATGCTTCATTGAAGTTTTTAGGTTTTTCTTCAGTAGAGTCATCTTTCACTTCCACTTTCTCAACTATAGCATAATTTTCACCATCTTCACTGACCTCGACTGAGTCAAAATCAAATTGCTTCAAGATATCTTTTGCAATCATTTCGCATGACATGGAGCCAAAATCATAGCATTCGCAACCTGATTCAAATACTGGGAATTTTCGGTTTATATATTGTTTTACTTTTCTCCTTAGCAATATAAACTCTTCATCACGATTATCGTGATTAACCCGTTTTTTACAATTGAATTTAAAGATATGTCTGTGAGATTGTTCTAAGAACTTTACCAACTCACCATGATTTTTTGATGCATCAGGATAATTATGAAATCCTTCTACTTCAAAACGAATTCCAATAGATGTTTGTAATTTGTTCATAATCTAATAAGTTATTTTAAAACGTCTTTTAATTGTTTCTTTATCTGCAATACCATAAACTAAACAGTAATCTTTCTTTTTCTTCTGACAAAATTGAACTGAACCTCTATAGATGCATTTACCGTCAAGAAAAAGTCTCATAATCTTTTCACCATTAATGTTTTTGTTTCTTGAGGCTTGTTTTATTACCTCAGGAGAAACTTTATCAGTCCAACCATTTTTATGATAGATAAATGATTTTAATTGTTCGTCCATACTTCATTTTTCTTATTTAAAGATAAGGCTAATTTGTGCGTTCACCAGCGTTTTAGTACACAAATTAGCCTTAATGGATTTATCTCAATTCACATGAACCACCTGCACAAGCAGTCGCTACATTCTCACCTACATTCTTATATTCTTGTTCCCATTCAACATTCTCCCAGTCAATTGGTTTTTGATTCTTAATCTTCTGCCATTGATGGAATATATTCACATGTTTTAAGCAACGTGAGCATTTTTCATCATCACCCTCAAAATAATTCTTAGAGAACTTCTTGAATCTACGGACCCAATCATTCCTCATTTCAATTTTGTGTTGCAAATAAGAAGAAATTGCATTGACGTCACTGATACACAATCCATCTATAGTCACAAGAAGTTTACCATCTTTAATGTGTTTTTTGATAAATGAGAGTAGATAATCGTCAGTATAGATTAATAAGTCATTAGCCTTACCAGTCGCTGCATTACAAGCTGTCCATATATCACCAAAAACTTGTAATCCATCTACAATAAGACCTGAAGAAAGAATTGCACCTTGTCCATATGTATCAGCAAGCTCTTTTTCATCAAGATAAGAAGTATAAGGAGCTTGTGGATAATCGAGGTCACCAGTTTCAGGTAGAAAACTCAATCCACAGAATCCATCTTTATGCTCCCATATCCAATCTGCAATTTCACTCCACTCATCTTCTTTGACTGAAACTGTACAACTTACATTATGATGATATTTAGGTTTAGCTATTGAAGATGGATGCTCTGTATTAGTACCTTCCATAATCCAACCTTTCTCAGTAGTATAAATTCTATAAAGAAAATCAAGAGTACTGAAATCTGTACGAACCATTGTTTCATCATCGAGTTCAATAGGGAAAGATAATACAGTTTCACCTTTCTTATTCCAAAATGAAGGATTTGCAATATCTGGATTCAATTTAATAACTTCTTTCAATGCCTGCTCATTATTATTCGCTTGAATATTACGAATATACTTGCGGAAATGATAAGCATGAATACCAGAACCACATCCAAGTAATTGTGACGCGTTTCCTGAAGGTTTAATTACAGTTGTCCTTGCTGCAGTATTAATTCCAATGATTTCAGCAACTTCTTTATTCACTTCTTTTATAATTTTCGCACCTTTTCTTTGTATTCGTTCATTAAAAAGAATATTAGGATTATCTGCCATGCCAGTGATACCAACACCAAGTAACGCATCACGCTTCATTATCTTACGTGTAGCTTCTGAAAGTAACGGTAGATTTTCAGTATAAGCTGCTTGAAATGTACCTAATATAGCTGCTGCACGACATGCTTTATAGAAGTCTTCTTCGGTTTTGACTTTCTTTCCATTGATTTCCGTAAGGTTGCAAAAAGACCATCCATATTCAACAGTACCATCTTCATTTTTATATTGGGGATAAAGAGCTGCTTCGCAATTATGAACAAATATACCTTCGCTAAACATATAATCATCTTGACCTTTTGTTATTATAGCAAAATTATGTTCATTCACTTCAACTTCAATATCGTATACATCTTCCGTTATATTAAGTCTCTTTATTTCTGAAACGTAAACATCTTCGCAATATGAAGAGTAATTCTTTTTAGATTTTTCAATAATTACACGTTCATCTTTTATTTCTTGATATTCTAATTCACCTTTAACATATTTTTTAAACAAAGAAAAATCTTTATTAAATCTATTTTTAGAAAATCCTAAAGGAAATCTTTCATCTACTTTATTGCAAAGTTTATATGAAATTTTACCATAAAGTTCTAAAGTTTTCCTACCTACTTCAATCAATTCAAGATTAGATAATCCTTTATATCTACCATTACCACTTAAAGTACTTTTAATAGAACAATTATGAGTCATTCTATCTAATTCTTCTTGAGAATAAGAATAAATGTTTTTAGGATTACCTTTACCTTTTCTACGTTCAGATGTTTTTTCTAAATGTTTTTCTCTTGTCAATAATTCAAGATTGTCTATAAAATCACCTTTATCATCTTCAATATGGTCTATTTCAAATCCTTTAGGTTTCGGTCCATTATAAAACTCCCAAAGCATTCGATATTGTCTTGCATAACCATTCGATAGATTATTGATTGTTCTATATTTAACAGATTTTACACTATAAAATTTTGATAATGTTTTATTCAATGATTGTTCTGCTAAAACATAATCTCCGTCTTTTAATCTTAAAAAATGGTCTTTTGTGCATCTAAAAGAAGAGCCGTTAGATAAAACGATTTCAATTAATTCTTTCTTACCTGTCCAAAAAGCTTTAGCATTGGTAATTTTAACAGAATTTTTATCAGTCTTATAATAAACAGGAAACTCTTTACCAATTTCTGATAATTCTTTAATAGAAACAGCATTTCTACCGTCAGCAACTGCAATTAATGTATCTCCAGCAAAGCAACATGGATTTACCACCATTTCAGTGTCAGGCATGAACAATAATCCTGGTTCTCCATATTGCTTGATATATTCAAATATCTTATCATACTTTTCTTTAGGGGTATCTTTGTAAATTGCTACAGAATTATTACATCTACATAATTCTGGATGAGTCAAGAACCAATCTCCAGTCTTACACTGTAACATTTCTTCATCATCAATATCAAAGATAGAAATCATTGCACTTCTTCTTATACCACCACTTATTACAGCGTCAGCAATGATACATGACATAAGATGAAGTTCAAAAGGTCTTAGTTTTCTGCCCTTTGCCTTACTTAAAATCTTACGTAACTTATCATGACAAACTTTCAACGGTTCTGGTCCAGGTGCTTTAAATCCACCACTTACAAGTGCACCTTCTGGTCTGATATGTGAATAATCGAATTCAATATCACTCAATCCTTTGTAATATGATTCAATCAATAGACCAGTAGACAAAGCCCAACCTTCAATTGAATCCTCTATGACCGTACTGACCTTTTTCGAATTATCAATTCCTTTAACGATAGGTAATTGTTTAATATGTACTTTCTGAACTGAAAATCCTGTACCACATCCAGACAATAAAAGTTCCATTAATTCCTGGAAAAACTCAATTCTATTACAGTAACTTCCAGAACAATTGAAAGACCTGAAGTTATTTTTCAACAATTGAGGACCACCATATTGTAAAGACCTTTGAGAGCCAAGTACTTCTTGATTATAATACGCTGACCAAGCCTCTTGAAATACTTTATTGAAAGCATCTTTATTTTCATCTTTGATTTTTCCATTGAAAAACTCATAATGCATTTCCATAACTCGACTCACAGATTCCGGCCATGTCTCTTTCTTACCATCAGGCTTCACTCTCGAATACTTACTGTAAAATATATAGTCCGAGATTATATCTCGACTATCTATACGTTCATTACTCATTTTTATTCATTTGATTTTTCACGAATTTCTTCTGCATCTGCAGGTAGAAGTATACAAACAGGGATAGAAGGGACTTGAAACATCAATGGTATATTGTCCGTTGATGCATCTTTATCCTTTGATTGTATCTTGCCGATTATTTCGTTAAAAATACTTCTTTCTATATAAAGATATAGAGGTTTGGGTTTATACTTTTCATCTTTTTGTAATTGCAATTTTTCGATTACAAGATGTGTCTGTAATATTTCCTCATCTGGAAGATATGGTACGAGTTCTTTTATCTTATTTGCACAAATTGCAGAAAAAGATTTCCCAGGTTTTATGACCTGAATGTATAATTTAACTTCTTTCATAATTATAAAACTTTATAGATTCCTTTATCAATTCTTTCCAACTTACCTTCCTTGATTTTATGTTGAAACCAATGGTCAATTCCTGCTCTAATAGAGCCAGGTTGAAACTTATTCATATTATTGATTTTTCTAACTAATTCATTTCTCTTGATAATACCAGATTTTTCATTTTTCGTCAATTTATTGACAGCATCTACTACTGTATAAATGTTGTCTAATCTATCTTCTCTCATATTGAACAATAAACTAATTCTTTCCGTGCTCTTGTAATAGCAACGAACTTCAGACAATATTCACTATAAATCGCTTCTTCAGTTATAGCATGTGTACTTGGAATAAGACTCTGGTTCAAGAAGAACACTCTATCAGCCTCAAGTCCTTTTGACTTATGGATAGTACTTAATACAATACCTTCAGTTTCGTCTGTATAAATTCGTTTGATATTGTTTTCAAGACTTTCCATGTTATGCCATACACAATATAATCTCTGTAGGATTAAACACTTTTCAACAAGGTTTAAATACGAAGGATTATTAATTGCTGCAGAATGAGACAAACCTTTTTCTTTTAGACTTTCAAGTTTTTCTTCTTTAAGCCTTTCGAGGTCATCAATCCGGTCTATCTTATCAATAAGTGCACATAATGCATTACCAAAGTCTCTCCCTTTAATCGTAGCCTTCTTACCTTCTTTAAGAAGTTCAACGAACACTTCAGTTAGAGGAAGATTGTTCCTACATAATATAAAGTCGCCTACTTGAGCTTCTTGATATTCACCATTTCTCACAATACCGTCAATTGCATTAGGTGCAGCTTCAATCCCTAATGAGAATACCTTCTTAGCTTCTTCTACAATTTTCTTAGCACAACGATATGTTATATCTAACGGCAACACTGCTGTGTTCGGCATATTTTGCAGAAATCTAAAATTCGATACACTGGACCCAGAAAATTGGTAAATACACTGTTTTTCGTCGCCCACGAAAATTAATCTACCGAATTTTGGCTTGATAAATTGTTGAGTCAACTCTCTTTGTAATACATTCTGGTCTTGAACTTCATCTAAAAACACAACGTCGTATTTAGGGAAATCTTCATTATCGAGTAATGTGTATGGTAACCATAACATATCAGTGAAATCCATCTGGAATTCTTTATTTCCATTGATTTTTAACGCACTCTTACTCCATTCAAACTCAATCTTTTGAATATCTTGAATCATCCTATCGCGGAACTCAATGTCTTTTTCGATACATAGATAAGGAATATCTTTTTCGTAATCGACCAACAAGTTCATTCTAATTGTATTCCATATATCCTGGAGTTCGAATAGATATCTCATTTGTTGTTTATAGGGTACTTCTTTAATATCTAACATTTTTCTTGCTAACTGGAAGCACTTATTCTCATTCAATTTCATCTTAAATGAAAAATTATAGAATAATACTTTCAATCCTTTCGCATGAAAAGTGTTGACTTCAATCCTTTCAGGAACTTTCAACCTGAGTTCTTCAGCGATACTTTTATTGAATGCCATAAACAAAACTTTCTTTCCTGGAGCTGTCCTTTTACAACATTCAATAATAGTACTCGACTTACCTGCTCCTGCTGTGGCACTTATAGCAATATTCTTTCTTGTCTGTTCATATGTATCGAATATGGCAAGTTGTCTATCACTCCAGTTCATAACTCTATCGGTTGCGTTGAAATAAGTTGTTCTATGTAGTTGGTCAATGCTTTATAATCTTTATCCCGGTGCATAAACATCTTCTTCTTGAGTACACTTATCACATCACCGAACTTGAAACCTTCATATTCAACAACTCTATTATAATCAATCTTCTCTACGACCCATACATCCACATAAACTCCTAAAATCATGATACGATAATGTCCATCAAGTTTTTCATACAAAAGCTTGATAGAATCATCTTGCTCGTGCACCAACTTATCCATAGTCTGTAACGCAGCTAATGTTGATTTATCAGGATTTTCAAGTTCGATATCCAAATCATGTGGCTTAACTTTAAATCCATGTACATACATTGCCATACTTCCACCTACTACAATATTAGTGCCTTTGAATGTGTTACTAAATATTGTCAATACTTTAATCATTTTTTCGTAATTGTTCATAATTCTTCAATTTTATCAGGTTCATAATATTCAAAATTCTTATAATCAGCCAAAACATCTGCAACTGCGTTTCCATATACAATAGGGTCAGATAAGTCAGTTCCATGTCCTCTTGTCCACTTCAACCTTACTCTCATCTTCTTACTTTTATAGATTATATCTGCCACTTTCTTCCATAAATCAACATTAGCACAACCTTCCCAATTGTTTTGAATATAAGTGAACAGTTTCTTAGTACCATTCACAACATATTCACTATCACTCCATATAGTCACATTTGATGGTTCAGATTTGTTTACAGCTTCTAATGCAGAAAGAAAAGCCCTTAATTCACATCTACTTATAGTGGTGTTACTATATCCTTTTGATATGAAATATTCCTTACCGTCACATTGGATATAAACACCAATGCCACCCTTACGAATTTTCCAGTAACAACTACCATCTGTGAAGATGATTATATTCCTTCTTTCCATACTTAAAGATACCAACTTTTTATCTGTTATTGACCAATAGATGCTTTATATTTCTTCAATAAAGCTATATCAAGAGACACGTTTTCACTCGAAGATACATTCTCAATGCCTTTGTTCACGGCATTGGTTATAATCGTCTTCTCATCCAAGATTTCCTTTATCCTTACATCGATAGTATCTTGTGACATTATGTAATACACATTGGTACTATTCTTTTGTCCCATTCTATCTAACCGCGCTATTGCTTGCTCAAGATGAGAAGGTCCGTTAGGATATTCAATGAATATCATGTTGCTACATACTTGCTGGAGTCCATCTACTCCAGTTGATAATGTAGCAATGTTTGCAAACAAGAATTGTTTGCTTTTCTTCCATCTCTCGACTCTCGCCATCTTTTCTTCTGTAGATGTCTGACCAATGATAAGTTCACTATCCTTTTTAAATTCTTTATGTAAGTGTTCCAATGGTTCTGTAAGTGTTCCAAAAATCAACACTTTCAATTCTTCATCAGCCTCTTTCCAATCTTTCAAGAATTGGATTATGAATTTCAACTTGCCTTTTAAGGACAACTTCTTCAAATTAGCAATCCTCACAAGATGTTCTGCTCTTTTAGCACGTTCTGCTGCTTCAATATCAAATTCTTCAAGATAAGCAATAAGGTCATCTTCTGCTTTCTTATATTCTTTTATGTTGGTAATTGAACTATCTATCACTTGCTCTATCACTTCAGGTAGTTCAGTCAATACTTCATCTTTATTTTTTCTGAAATAACAATAGTGTTTTATTATCTCGTATAATTCAGAAGTATATGATGCACCAGTAGAATCAAGTCCAAACCTTGTCATCCTTGCATTGCAATATCTATAGAGGAAATACTTCAAGTCAGGGAATATATCGAATCTGCCTATTATCTTCAGGATATTGATTAGTTCTTGAGGACGGTTCATTACGACAGTACCACTCAAAGCATATACTTTATTGGCCTTTTCAACTATCTTCATCACTGCTTTTGAACGTAATGATTTAGGATTTTTACACAAATGAACTTCGTCTAATATCACAGCTCCCCATTTCTTTGAAAGTGACCTTGTATACCTTAATTGTATATCGTTCTTAGATTTTCCTCTTTTATAGAGATAATCGTAATTTATCACAGTCACATCAGCCTTCCAATCTGTGTTTTCACTATCCTTAGAATCTATGATATGAACACTTCTTTTAGGATTCCATCTATTCCATTCTTTCAACCAACTTGATTTGACTGTAGATGGACATATGATAAGACACGGAAATAAATCAAGAGTTTCGACACACAAAAGGCTCTGAGCTGACTTTCCGAGTCCCATCTCACAGCCATTGATGCAGTTACCATGATTTATCATATATGTTATACCTTCTATCTGATATGGTCTTGGTATCATTGGAAAGTTCAGATACTCAACCATCTCTTTAAGAAGTTCTTCATCAATCATCTTATGGATAGGTTTAAGTTCTATGTCACGAGGTTGAATCACCTTTTTATTCACAAATCCATTATCTTCAAGAAATCCCTTGAACTTCGAAGAATTCTCTAAATTCAACTGTGTATACCATTCTTTAGTTGCTGGATTATAATGACATTTGAACTTTTTCATTTCAGCAACTAAATATGGACGATATTCAAAACCTATCCACAACCAATCTTTATCTCTATAATAATATCTCATTTTCTTTAAACTAAAATAGAGGAACTGTGTTTCACAACAAAATTCCTCTTAATCGATTTATATTAACTAAAAGCACTCAAAACTCAACTTAAAAACTTTTCTTTAAATTCTTGCATCGTAAAAATAGGTACTCCTAATGATTCAGCCTTTTGTTCTTTAGTCGAACCACTACCTCTTTCTTTTACGACTAAACAAGTAGTCTTCTTACTAACTGAAGAACCAATCTTATGACCTTGCTCTTTCAATTTATTCTCCCAATCTTTATTCCTGAAACCGGTAAATACAACCGTCATTTGTCCTTCAAAAGATTTTTCCTCAAGACCGTAATAAGTTATAGGAATATGTGCAGAGTCATCGTCGTTCATCCACCAATCTTCAATACCTAAAACAAATGCTAAAGCTGTATTAAATCCGACACCTTCAACTTTGTCTTCAATGTCAGCCGCCCAACTTTCATCACATTCTTTTGCAAAATCAGCTACATCTTTACAAGTATATAACTTTAATCCGTCAAGAATTTTTTGACATGTCTTTTCGGCTATTACACCTCCAAATTTATTATAAGCTGTCAATAATTTTGCAAAATTGGTGCCTTTCTTTTTCAATTCTTCAAACTGTCTTGAAAGTACTTTTGCTGCTACATTTCCTATACCTTCAATTTTTTTTAAGTCTTCTTCTGACAATAAGAGAATACTGTCCGGTGTTTTGTACCCGGCATTGAATAGTTTCTTTATTGTTGGCTCCCTGAATTCTTTGAAATCTAATACTGAAAAGAAATAGACACATCTTGCCAGCATTATACCACTACATTCTTTATTGCAACAAATCAAATCGACATTATTATTATCCCAATCGACCTTTTTACCACAAACAGGACAGATAGAAGGTAATATTTGATTAAAATCACCTGAAGACTTAACTGTCTTTAAATGTTTAGGTATCACATCTCCAGAGCGTGCAATCACTACTCTTGCCCCTTTATCAATAAGATTCTCTCTGACATATCTTGCATTATAAGCTGTACAACGAGAAACTGTAGCTCCACACAACTCTATTGGTTCAATATTAACTACAGGAGCAAGACGTCCATCTTTAGAAATCTGCCAATCGACACTTTTTACAACCGTTTCTTCTCTCTCTGACCAATCAGGATTCTTATATGCAATTGCATATTTAGGATTATTATTTGCAAGTCGACCAAGTTCATTTCTCTTTGAAGCATCATTAATATCAATTACAAGTCCATCGCATTTGAATCCACTGGTCAAATTTTCAAAAAGATTGTTCATCAAAGTTATAAACGAATCTTCATTCTGCATAAGACTACCTACTGAAACAGTCGCATATCGAGTCTTTATCCATTTATTGTTCTCGTTAAGAAAATCGAGTTGCTTCTCTTTATCCCAATCAAACCTATCGCAGCCATATCTAACGTAAGCGATTAATCTTACATTATCAGAAACTATAGGTGAATTCATAAGTCCAGCTACAGCATTTCTCGCTGACTTATATTGAGTTGTCTCTTTCAATTTCAAAAAATTGATTGTAGGAAAGATTGCTTCACCAAAAGAATAAGTCACTTTATCGTAAAACCTCCAGTCGGAATTTATAAGTTTTTCAAACTTATCCTTACAATTTTGACCATATTCACCATCACCTCTTGTCCAAGCATCTCCAACAATCTCATTTACACATAACGATATTCCATCATATTTAGGTGTTATAACAAGTTTATCATAATATTCAAGATTACAAGAAGAAATCCACTTCAAAATCTCATCATAGGTTTTAACCTTCTCTAAACTGTACATAGGAATAGGGAGTCTCTCTTTCCTATCATTCACTTCATCTTGAATACCTTTCTTGAACCAATCAGCATCAGGATTGATATTGTGTAGTAATTCTACTAATTCATCAAACTCTGCATCAGTGACTTTTGGTTCGCCCAAACGATACAATGCATTATAATCACGTATCTGTTTTTCTAATACTTTAGGGTCTAAATTCGATTTTACCATATTCTTATAGTTTTGAAAGTTCTGCACGTAATTTCTCTATATCGTCACATTTGTTCCCTTTAACGTTTTCTTTAGGGAATCCCATAAGAATATTGTATGCTTCCGGGAAATTGTCTTTAAGCTGTTTTGTTGTATTGATATCTTCGAGTGCACATTTCGTCCGATTCATGATACTGGACGCTTTCTTTTCCAGTTCAACCATTTTTTGAACAAAAATTTTCGTCTCTGTTGAATTTTTCAATTCATTGAATTTTTCATTGGTTATAAGTTGATACACAAAATAATTAACCTCAACATATGTCTTTAGATGGTGAAATCGTTCATTTGTAAGACTTGATAAATAAATTTCTTCTCTGATATTTACCGTGTTAGGGTATTTATCCATAAATTCAACAACATCTTTTGGCAGAATTTTCTTGAAATATTCGTCGGCAAATTTCCCGAATTTTTCAGATTCTTTTCTTGATTGTTCTACGATAGGCTTGATTATGCTTCTTGCAATCCTATCTTTTTCATTAATTGTTAATCTTTCGCTTGCCATAATTAAAATATATTTTCTTTGTTACTAATCATCCACATATAGTCGTCATGTCCAAATTTAAAGTCTTTCTTTGGCCGACTTTGAATTCTATCCTCAAGAGTCACCGGATTCGTAGTAGATGCTTGGAATGTAAGATGAACTGCAAAATCAGTAATCTCTTGTGCTCCACGAACTTCATTGAAGTAGACGTCTCGAGTTTTTGGTGAAAAACTCTCAACAATATATGCCCTTATTTCACCAAGAAACGAAACCACCAGAATCTGCTTTTGTGTATTATACACAATTGCCCACAAATTGTCATAAAAAGTGTTATTTATTTCCATATCTATTTTATTTGCCTAAAGATACCAACTTTTTATCTATGTTGCAACACTACACCTCTTTAAAGAATGATTTTGTGACTTGATTTCTCTTCTCTCTAATAGTCTCGTCAATAGTGTTCTTGATACCATCTTTATATCTCTTTTTCAAGACTGAAGCCTTTTCTTCATTACTCTTGGAATTGAATGATGAGTAATTGATATTGATATCTCCTTCCTGCTCAGGAATGACTTCACGATAATCATATTCTTCACCACACTCAGGACAAGATGGCACTTCGATAGGTACAAGTTTCATCTCTTTATTATATCCCATTCTATATGAAGCAGCTAACACTTCTTTACCAAACTGCTTACAATCTTTGTTTTTACATTTCCAATATATAGCCATAATTAATAATTATTTCTTCTACCATATTCTGCCATTAGTAACGAATCTGCAAAATTATCATCTTCGTTCTTACACTTCTCAGTTCTTCGTAAATCTACTGTAGGAAAGATTCTATGACAAGCCATAAAACTCATTACTTTTTTATTATCGTTCTTAGGAATACCTTGATGCATCTGTTTCTGCCAAGTCTTTGGTGCTATCTTTGTATACGATATTCCTAACGAAGAAATGACACCTTCTATAAGACCTACAATCCAACCAAAATGGAAATTTGATTTTGCTGAGCTACCAAAAATTGAATGTACGTCTTCAAGAATGATGTGACAATTATCTTCGTAGATACTCAAATCAAAAAGATTGTTCACTATTTCATTGACATCTACAACTTTATTATTCTTCAACAATGGAAATGCAGAAACAAATTTCCCATCTTGGTCTATTATTGATACAAAACCAAATTTTCCAGGGTCGATTCCTATATAATATTTCATTTTTACACCTCCAATCTACTTATACCATTCTCTTTAATAACTTTCAATTGACGAATCTCTTCATTTAATTTAGGTACATGAGTAACAACAAGAATAGGTTGTTTGAGAAACGAAATTGACGAAATGATATTTTCAACACCTAACGAATCAGCACTTTCTAATACTTCATCGATAAATAAAAAGTTCATACCTCCATATTGTTTGGTAGTATTTATCATTGTTTGTAATGCCAATATCAAAGCTATTTCACAACGAGCTTGTTCACCACCTGAATAATAGAAGAATGATTCCATTTCATTTCTGAATACATAAGGAGTAATTTCATCTTTCACCTTACCATTCGCTCCCTTTTTGAATCCTTCTATCATTATTCTTAAGTCACTACCCATCCTCTTCAATATATCATTAGCTGAAAATTGAATATTCTTCAATTGTTCAAGTGCAAGATACATTTTGAAGTCCTTGAATCGAGTCGTCCATTGTTGAACTTTAAATATCCTATCATTCACCTGAAGTATCTCTTTATCTTTACTTTCAATTTCGTTTTCAAGATTCTTGATATTTTCTTCCAGATGTGATGTATCCTTTTTCTTCAATGGGGTTGTCTTGAGTTCGTCTATCAATTTCAACTTATGGACTTTCAATTGTTCATTGTCTGCAATCTGTTCCTTAAGTTTATTGATATTACTTTCAATTTTCACAATACTCTCATCAATTTCGTAATATTGCGACGAAAGTGTCTTAAGTTTATTCCGAATACTTATCTGCTGGTCAATAATTTTTTTTTCTTCAGCTTGAGTCTCTTTCTTTAGAGAGAGATATTCGTCAATTATTGAATCGAGTTCTTCAATTGATTTATCAATAAGACCTTTCTTTTGAGTTTCTTCTTTCAATGCACTTTCAGAAAGTTTCTTCTCAGTTTTCAAATCGTCTACACTTTCATCCTCCTTCAGAAGAAACTCATGATGACAATTAGGACAAGTTATGACACCTGCAAGTTTCATTTCTATCGAATCAATAGTCCTTTTGATTGACCTGACTCTTTGAGTAGATTTATTAAGTTTACTCTCTTCATCTTCTTTCTGTTTTTTATAGAGAGAAAGGTCTTCATCGATTTCTTTGTAAGTATCTTGAAATGAATTATCCTCAAGTTCCTCCAATTCTTTTTCAACAGATTTCCTCAACTTAGCAATATCTTCTTTTTGTCGCTCCTTTGCAATCTTAGACTTTTCGAAATTCGATATAGAATTCTGTTTCTCTTTAATATTGTCATCGTAAACGTTGATAATATAAGTCAATCCAGAGATTTCATCATTTCTTTTCTTTTCCAAATCCTCTTCAAGAATGAAATTAAGTTGTTCCTCGTAAGCTGAAAGTTTTCCTTCAAACGAAGACTTTTCATTCTCATAACCTCGTTTAATCTCGTTTAATTCATCTAATCTTTCAGTAATAATATCCTTTGTTTTATCAATACTCGCAAAGTTAATAAAACGACTTATAAGAGCTAATTTCTCTGTATTTGAAGAATTGAAGAATGATTTATAGTTTCCTTTACTTACAATATAATAAGACTTAGCATCTTCTGCAGATATTTCAATCCAATTAGCAATAAACTTATTACCATCATTGACAGTCGCACATGTCACTGGAGTTAACTTACTCTCATCTTCATCAATCAACTCTAATTTGAGAGTTGATGAACCTTTTGTCCTAATTTCTCTTTCAATAGAAAGAATCTGCTTACGAATAGGACAATGAATTTGAACACAGATATATGCAGAATCTTCACCTTCTCTGATAAGTTTTTTATCGAGAACACCTCTTAAATTAACTCCATATATACCATAGAATAGACCTTGAGAAATACTTGATTTGCCACTACCATTCGAAAGTTGGTCATCCTGAGTCCTATTCTCACCTATGATAGCTATTGATTCATTGACAAAATCGTATTTTAATGAAGAAAAAGGTCCAAAATTTCTTAATATTAATCTTCTCGGTTGCATAACGATTGTTTTACTTGTTCTCTAATTTCATTGAATAATTCAGCATCTTGAAGTAATTCATCTCTAACAGAATCCATACCTTGACCCAAACGATAATCATCTCCATAATAGAACCAAGAACCCTTTTTCTGACAGATTCCATTTTTAACGGCTATCTCTACTACTTCTTGAACGATATCAAATCCAACACCGAATCGCAACATCACTTCACAACTTCTAAATGGAGGAGCAATTTTATTCTTCGTTATTTTAATCTTAGTTTTATTTGCTACCGCAACATCACCATTTTTATCTGTACCAATTCTTGCAAATTCTGCTCTTTGTGTAGCATAAAACTTAAGTGCTTTACCTCCTGGAGTCATTGTAGTTGCTCCTCCGAATCCAAAACCTCCACCAACTTTATCCCGCAATTGATTGATGCAAAATAGAATATTATTATTTTTCTTACAAATATTCTTCAATATACTTAATTGAGTTGATAACAAACGAGCAACGAGAGCAACCTTTTGTTCACCTGACTCACCTTGTAGAGTTGCTTGAGGTACAAGACCTGCAACTGAATCAAGAACAACTAATCCAATTTCAGGACATTCCAACATTTCCCTTACAATCTCCATTGCTTCTTCTGCTGAATTAGGTTGAGATAAAATCCAATTATCTTCACTTAAATCTGCGCCTATTTTCTTTACATAATCCAAATCTAACGACTGTTCAACGTCTACATAACCAACTGCTTTTCCTAAATTTTTTTGGATAGAAGCACAAAGATGTAAAGCAGAAGACGTTTTCCCGGACCCCTCATTTCCGTAACACTCGTGAATTCGACCTAATGCCCATCCTCCTCCTAATACATCATCTAATGCAAAAGAACCTGATGAAACAGTTTGTACTTCTACATTAGAACCTACTATTGCTTCTTTACCGAATCGTTTTGTTATTCGTCCAGATAAATCGTCTAATCTTCCCATAATTATAATGCTTTTTCTAAAATTTCTACTCCTTCGTTATAATTGTAATCATTCTCGTCACAAAAAGTTTTGAATCGCTTGACTATATCATTAGATGATAATGCTTTCACTTCTTCAGATGTTTCTACATCAATTATCTCAACTTCGTCAAGTTTTGTTTTTACATCTATACCTAATTCTTGATAGGTTTTCTTATCAATAGAAGAGAGTTCATCTTTATTACCTTTGAATTCGACTCTTAGAAGATTGTCAGGATTCTCATCTTTGAACATCTTGACAATCTTATCTACCTGCTTGAGAGTTGTCGAATTTAAATCAATAGTAATCTTTCTGAATTTCTTTCCTTCAGATGGAATCAAATCATAAGTCAAATCATCATAAAGGACCCAAAATCCTTTATTTTCATCTTCACCAAAATTATTCTGAGTCAATGAACCAAGATGAACGAACGTTTCGCTGACCTCTTGGTAATCATGGAAATGACCTTGAAATGTCATATCGAATTTTTTAAACATCTTTAAATTCAATTTATTCTCAGTCACATGTCCAAGATTTCTACTTCCTGTTATAGCAATATGTCCCAGACAAACAAGTTTATCATCACCTTTCTTTTCATCTTGAATACATTCAACAAGTTCATCGAATCTTTCTATCCAGATATCTTCATCGTAATAAGCTATACAACCGAATAAGAACTTTCTTATTCTAACAATATCTATATCATCAATAAGTCTAAAGTTAGGATGATGTTTAAATGGTTTCAAGAACGAATCTGAACTGGTATAATCAGATGAATCATGATTTCCTCTAATACAAATTAATTCTATCCCTGCTTTATCGTAAGCATCAAGTATATTATCCCAAGTAGAAAGTATGATTTGTTTCTGACTAATTCTTGAATCGAACACATCTCCAAGACAAAAACATTGTTTTATTTTATTATCTTTACAAATCTTAATACCTTGATTTACCAACAAGTTTTTGATTTCTTGACAATTAGATTCTTTTAAATGAATATCTGTAAAAATAATTGTAATCGGAATATTATCCATATATTTCTTGTTTTAAAAATTCGACTAATTCTTCAACATTATCTGGAACCTCATCTGACTTTTTGTAATTATCTCTCGCCCATAGAGGCTGTAAATTTCTGTAATTGAAACAGATACGTTGATTTTCTTCTTTTGTTAAGTCAAAATAGGAGCAAGGAATGATATGGTCAATTTCCCAACCGTTTTTACCATAATTATTCCACGACATTCCTGGCTTGAATTGTTGTTCGAGATGTTGTTTTAGCTCTTCAACTGTACAACCGAGAAGTTCGAGAGTGTGACCTGATTTTTGATTGTTACGAATAGCTTTTAAGAATCTTCCTCTTAAATTTTCAACAAGTCTATATTCAGCGTTTGTTTTATATTGATATTGCTTCCAAGCTAAAATTCTTTGAGTACAATCCTCTTTATGATTTGCTCTATATTTTTCTTCTATTTTTCTACATCTTTCTAAATTCGAATTTCTCCAATTTATAGACCTGTTAAGAATTTTTTGACTATTATTTTTAAAATAATTGTTATTATATATAAAATTACATTCAATACAATAACAATTAAATCCATCTGATTGACTTTTGTTTTTACGAAAAGAATCTAAAGGAAGTTCTTTTCGACATTTTGAACATACTTTCGTTCCTTTTTCAAAATCTGCTTTCATAAACTAAAATCTTTAGAATTATAACGCAGTCACCTTTAATGTATTGTCAAGATTTTTCAAAACATTATCTTTCTCTACTTCCTTGTCAAAATAGAAGCTTTCCCAGACATTAGATATCTTTATTGATACTCTAAACTTCTTGGTTGACTGCGAATAACCCTCGTCATTGTATCTGCTGATAGAAGCAATCTTTATTCTTTTATTATTTATCTGTACAAACATAATCTTACCAAATTAAATACGTTCCGCTTAATCCTACAAACACGTCAAATTCTTTATTGAATACTCCATATCCTGCACTAATTGAAATACCTGCACCAAAACGAGATTTCTTTTTAGGTTTTGTCCAAATCGTTACATCTTGTATCTTTCCTGGAAGATTAGATGTAATTTCAAACCTATTATCGTTTCCTACTTGTTGATGTGACAATAGGAACTTGTTTGAGATATTGAAATCAAGTTTATACTTTGCTAAATGATTAGCCCAGACTTTCAAATCGTAACCAACAGTATCAGATTGTATATTGAATCGATATAACGAATCGTTCTTTTGCAACTTATCAACTTGTTGCTCAAGACCTTCATATTTATACTTCCACTCAAATTCAATTGCTTCAACAAGTGACTCTTTTTCTTTCAATTTGTTGTAGAGTTCCTTATTTTCTTTCTTGAGCTTTGAAAATTCTGTAGAAGGATATAATTTAATGTAAGTGTTTAAAGAATCGGTATAAAACTCAATATCTTTTGTAAGAGATTCAACTTTCTTCTGATACTTGTAATTTTTGTAACAAACAATCAATGAGCTTAATATTACAATTGTTACAACTATATTGATAAGTTTATAATTCTTCATACGAAAGCGAATTATGGGAGAGATTTCTCCCTCCCTTTATTTTATCATTTTCTTTTTGTTCTGTTACGTAAGGCTTGAAGTTTCGAAGAGACACTTGACTTTGAAGAAATTTTCGTAGTCTTAGATTCGTCGATAGGTGCAGGCTCATCGTCTTCTTGAGGTTTATCATCAGAAGGATAATCATCGTCAGATGGTTCTTCTCTATAATCATCAAAAGGCAACATTTTACCTTCTTTCATTAAATCATACCATTTACGGAGCTCTGTAACTGAAAGGTCAGATGGCAATTCTTCTGTATCTTCATACTCTCTTTCGATATATTCCTTCAATTCAAGTTTCATCTTGATTAGAGGAGGATATGTTGAAGTTGATTCTTCTTTTTTCTTAGTTCTCGTAGGTTCTGGTTTAGATTTCACTGACTGTTCCTTCTTTGTAGGGATTTGAGCAGCTTCTTTCACTTCATCGTCTTCAGGTACAAGTTTTTCAATTTCTTCAAGTTCATCCAAGAATTGGTCGTTCTGGAAAATTCCGAATTTGTATTGCTCATCAATTCTTTCAAGACCTTCAATCTGAAGATTCCAATCCTTGCGTGAAAATACATCTACATACATATCTTCAAGTTTAGGAAGTTCTTCAAGACCTTCAAGTACTTCATCTGACACAATATTCTTTTCAAAGAATTCATCCCAATTTTCGCCAACTTTAGGTAAGTCACAAGAAAGTGCGAATTCAAGTTTATTCTTATCGTTAAGGCTTGTGTTTACAATCAAAGGATAACCTTTCTCGTAATCTGAGAAAATATCGATACTGAGGACATCATCATCGCATCTTTCAATTGAAATCTTCTTCAATTCTTTCCACCACTGTGGACGTATATCGAATCTGTGAATTTCATTTTCAGCATACACATAACAAACATAATTCAATTGAGCAGAAATACCCCACACCCATTGTTTCTGTTTATTACGATAACCATTGATTGGTGCCAAGAACTTCTTTCTTTCATCTGTATCCTGGATTTCACTTGCTAATTCGTACACATAATCAATATATGTAAGAACAGCATCTTTGCCACCCATTCTTTCACTATGGACATCAGAAGTGAAAATATCTTTCATCTTAACTTCTTTTTTACCAGTGTCTTCACCATTACTGTTGTAAACAGGACACTCAACAGGAAGTTTGACTGTCTTACGCGGAATATAAGGTCTACCTGTCTTAGAAGGTAAAACTCTCAGGACATAACGTCCTTCTTTTGCTACAGAAAAGAAACTTGCTCTTCCACCTTGACCACTAAACATAGGGTTTTTCATTGTGTCTTGAGCTTTCTTCAAATTACTATCGATATCTTCGACACTTACCTGCTTTTTGTATTTACTTCTATCAATCATGATACTTAATTATTTAATATGTTTATTTAATTTGTTAACTATCTCATTACCAATCTCTTTATATTGCTTAACGTACTCTTCAAATTCCATCCATTCTTTTTCACTTTCAAATATCTCATAATCGATTACTTTCTTAGCTAATAATTCAAGAGTGAGTCCGTATGCAACTGGAGTATTCACCTCAACATTTTCTTTACCTGCACGCTTACCGTAAGTAATTTTTATCAAATCCCAACAAAATGGAGCATGTAGACATTGTTCAATATAGAACTTTTCAGTCAATTTAATTTTCATAATTTACAAACTTGGTTTTCTTATCATATATGTATTTACTTTACCTTCTACCAATTCTTGAACAAATTCATTAGGGGTGACTTTCGGCAAGATATTATTCAGCTTTTTATCTTTAGAACTGATTGCCCAGAATAATGTATCAAGTTTATCTCTCTTACATTCAAGCTCAATCAATTCAAGTTGTAAATCCTGATATTCAGTATCTAACTGAATAATCTCATCAAGACCTTTTTCTGTCAATTTAAATGATTCACCATCAACTCTTACTCTACCTTCATTCGTTGCAGCTTCTCTTCTGTATTTTCTTTTTAATTCTGAAACATATACATCACAATTCAATTTAGCCTCTTTAGCCTCTTTCTCACAATTCGCTTTCCACATTCCTACTTTATTCAATAATGCTGAAATCGTTGTTGCTTCACCGTATAAATTAGAATAATCAATCTTAGTTATATCATCCAAAAAAATCTCTTCATCACCTTCTGTCTCAATCAAAACTATCGTCTTATCTCCTTGTTCAAGTATTATTTTCATATCTTCAATTCTTTAACATTGGTAAAATTACTGTTTATTCTCGTTTTATCCAACTTATCACATCCTTAATGTGTACTTCATTAGATGAAAGAATGAACCTATGATAAAACAGTAAATGAAGTATTTAAATTAGTCATAAGACAGTATTCTTCTTTCCATTTATCCCATTGAATGTAACCATCAACAAGAAGAAGGTTCCCTTTACTGGATTGTAGGAATTCTTCATATTCAGAATATAATTCTGAAAAGACAATCACATTGATGAATTCATAGTTACTTTCTAATGTAAGAATGCAGAACTTGCCTTTCTTCGATTTCCTCTCAACAATATCAAGAACATAACCGCCAATAATTGCACAGATATCGTGATTGTCACCTTCGAGATACTTGACTTGTCTCACATCATAATAGACAGCTTCATAGAATTGTTCATGATATCTATTAATAAGTTCTTCATAATCGAATGTAGCAAAACCTGACAACTTTTTCTGTTGTAATGTCCACCACCAATCTTCTTTCTCTTTACGTGCTTTGATTATACTTGTCAATAAGTCCTTATCTTCAAGTACTTTAACCCTCTTGTTTTCCCTATAGGATTCAATCAATCTCAACCTCTCTGCAGGATGTTCTATCCTTTCGAGTTTATCAAATGCACCACTATAAATGAGATTTTCAATCACAGATTTATTGACTGGTGAATTCTTTATTATACATCTATCAATAAATTCATCCAACGAGAAGAATTCGCCGTTTTTCTCTCTTTCTTCTGCAATGAATTGTTGAGCTTTCTCACCACATTGTTTCACTGAATTCAATGCCCAATACATACTGTTTGTCTTGATATCTGAAACAATATTGATACCAGACTTATTTATATCTACTGGTCGAATTTCGATTTCTCCTGACTCTTGAATTTCATTGATATAATATGGATAATCTTTCAATTCAGCATAACTAAATGTCACAGACCAAAACTCAATAGGATAATGGACTTTAAGCCATATACAATTGTAACCGTTTCTTGAATAAGCAATCGCATGAGAATTACAAGTAACAATGCCTTTATCTGTAACAAAATTATGTTCTGGATGGTCTATTTCAACATCATAAACATTTTCAATACAATCTGGTTCAATAGACACAATTTTCTGCAATGAGCTAAATAATCCTTTTTCACCTATTTTATTACGATTGTGATTTCTATAATGTTCTTTCTTATGACATGAAGGACAAATTAAACTTAAATTATCAAGTTCATTGTTCCCATGGTCACCATCAAGATGATGAACTTCTAATCTATCACATTCTTCCCCACATATTTGGCATTTAGTTACATTTTTACGAAGATAATTCTGATTATCTCTAAACTTAGTATAGGAAGTTTCTCTCTTTTGAAATCCTTCTTTACCTTTTTCTGAATTTAGTTCGTAATGATAACGAGTACCTTCAACTCTATTATTCATTTTCCCTTTATCAGTAAAATTAAAGAAACAATCTTCTTGAACATAACCTTCTTTAAAGTAAAGAAAATCTTCATTTACAATCAAATCTCTTAATAAAACTTTCCCTCTTTGTGTAGGAAATTTGTGATTGTCAGTCGTAGAAATAGTTGCACCGTTTTCTAATATTATCTTGTAAGTCTGACGAGTACCTGCAAAAGTTATATCTTTGATTCTTGTAAGTCTAATCTTCTTATCTTTATCAAGAACCCAAACTGAACCGTATCCTTTGTTCTTATATTTAGAATGAAGTTCTTTATGTCCAGTTGTAATAGCATAACTCTTATCAGTTTTGATTAAATACATTTCTTCAATAGTAGGTTTGAAAGATGTACAATTACTATGTCTATAAAACCTTTCTCTTCCACTAATACATTTGTTGAATGAATATTTACCAAACTCTTCCATCTGTTTCCAGAGGTCTCTTGCATATTCTTCAGTTACACCTTTATCACCAAACTTCTTTACGTATCCTTCAACGAACTTATCACCGAATGTTTTGATTTTTTGTAATAATTTTTTACCAATACATTTTCGTACACTATCAGTGGTTTCTAAGTCAAAATCAGCAAGTTCCTGACAAAGTCTCATAATATCTTCTTGGTACACAAGAAAATTTTTTGACTTAGATAAAACCTTTTCACCACCTATAGGAGCTTCGTGTTCAATTTCACCTCTCTTAGCTAAAACAAACTCGTTATGAATATTATTCTCAATCGGTCCTGGACGATAAAGTGCTGCACAGATACCCATCTCATCAAGACTCTCAGGTTGCATCTGTACACAATAAGACGACAATCCTTTTGCACCAAAGTGAAAGACATCATTCAAAAATCCCTTCTTGATATATTCAAAAACCATAGGGTCGTCCAACGGAATATCTTTATAGAGGTCTAACTTGATTCCATGATTCTGCTCTATCAGCTTTAGCATATCAGCTAACTTATCAAGTTGAGCAATTCCAAGGATATCTTCTTTAAGAAAACCGGTTTCCTCTATTTCACTACCTTCCCATTCGGTTACACTGAGTCCTTTCTGTTCTTTGATTGGTACCCATTGAGCTGATATCTTTTCATCAGGAAATATCACAGTACCACATGCATGTATCGAAGCAGCTTTAGGTGTATTGAGACAAATCATCATGTCGTTTATAAGTTCGGTATGAGATTTCACGAATTCTCTCAATTCAGTATCTTTACATATTGATACGAAAAAATCCTCAACACTTTTCATACCTTCTTCGTCCCGAAGTTTAGCTGTGATTCTTCTCACTATCTGGATAGGTACACCTTCACATCTTGCTAAATCTGTAATTGCTGCTTTGAGCTGCATTGTAGTATATGTTCCAAGAGATACAACTTGAGATGCTCCGAATCTTTGTTCCATATACTCTTTAACACGAGGCCGTTCTCGACCACAAAAATCTGTATCTATATCTGGCAACGAACCGAGACTGGTTTCTTCACAGATTTCTTTCTTGATTGTTTTAATCGTTATCATAATCAACTAATTTATCTCCTTCTTGTAATTCACCAGCTTTAACTATCATTTTCTCGTCACCTCTAAATATCCGCACAAAATCTGAACTCTTAATTGTTATAGGTTTACCACTGTTTTCATTTATGATAACCTCCTCAACTTTATCATGACGTATCAGACGACCCGTTGTTAAAAATCTTTCGAACAACAAATCATAATCAAGAGGATTGATATGTGTCAAACCCAATAGGTAAGTTATTAAACTCCCGGCTGATGAACCACGCCCTGTGCCTAAAAGTATATCGTTCTTTCTACACCAATTGACAATGTCTCGTAAAGTCAAGAAGTAATCAGCAACTTCTCCATCTTCAATTATCTTCATCTCTCTTTCGAGTCTCTCACCTATGACATCATTACTGTACTTCTCAAATATCTCAGGATGCTCCTCTAAACCTTTGAAAATAAGGTCTTCGAACATTTCTACGTTACTGTCGTATTGTTGAGCTTCTTCATCTGTCATCCGATAAATAGGCATATGTCTTACTTGAGTCTCAATAACGAAGTTACATTCAAATGAGATTTCCTCAAGATTGCTTATTGCATTTTCAAATGTCTCAAAAAATTTCTCGTCATTAGAAAAAAGATAACTCAATTCTTCGAAATACTCTTGATAGTTTTTAAAGTATTGATTGCGACTTTCGTGCGTCGGTACTTTACCGAGTTTATTCAACTTGTCTTTGATAGGACTCCATTCCTTCTCAATATAATAAGCATCACACATTGCAACTGGTTTTAAATCGCTTTTAAAGAATTTCTTCAAATTATCGAGATATTCTCTATCACGATTGTTTTTCTCATATATAACTGTATCTAACTGGTAATAGGAAGTTAATTCTTGGAGATTCTTTGGAATATCTTTATAAGCAATTGTTTTTGGGTCCCAAATGAAAACCAATCCATCACAATATTCCTCTAATTCTTCTTCAGAGACGAATGATGAATCTTCAGTATTCATAATTTCATTCAACTTCAACAAATTAGACCAACCAACACTATTCTTTACAAATGCCTTTACAGTATATTTAAGGTCCTTCTGTTCATTTAGAATTTTAATTTCTAATCCTTGTATTGCACGAAGACCAGCTTTCTGACATGCATTCTGGAATTTCATGGCTGCAGCAAGTGTACCTTTTTCACACAAACCAAGACTTGTGATACCAAGGAATTTCGCTTTCTTACACCATTCGTCGTATAATCCTACACCATTCATCAATTCGAATGGTCCATGTATACCTATATAAGTTGAAATTCTGAAAAGTTCATCATCTAATTGAGCTTTTCCAATCCATTTTACTCTTTCAAGCTTGACATTCTTTTCTTTTCCTTTCTCAAGTGAATACCAGATACTACCGAATCTGAAGATGTAATAGTTACAATCTGTCAAATCACATGCCCAATGGAATTCTTCATCGAAAAGAATACCTTTCTCATCGTCATCCCATTTGATAGGTTCAAACAACTCGTAGGTCCTATCATTGATTTTTAAGACGAAATCACCTAATTCTTCATACGAAATAAAATTATCGTCGAGATATTGTAATAAATCTGCATATAGTTCATTCATAACAATATTCTGTTAAAAAGAAAAGGCTGAGATAGATTTCTCGTACCTCAACCTTTTCATAAAAATATTCAGAAAGAAGGGTTTACTTATTCAACAACATCAAAGAACTTTTCACATACATGTTTTACTACAGTGTAATATGTTGAGAGTTCCTTTGAAATCTGATAGAAAGAACGACCATCATTCTTCAAAAGTTCATCATAAATCTTTGAAGAAATATCACTCATCTTTTCAGGTTTTTCACCTTTCGGTTTTACATTCAATTTAACTTTCGGTTCTCTTGGTGCTTTCGGAGCTTTTTCTTTAGGTTCTTTCTTGGCTTTCGGAGCTTTTTTAGCATTTTTCTTTTCTTCCTTTTTAGCTTCTTTGCGCTTCTTCTCATCTTCAGGACGAGGTTCTTCAGCATCTTCTTCAACTGTTGCTGCATGCTCAGCAACCATCTGCTCTTCAGCAGCAACATCTTCATCAGAAGCAATCATTTCAGGGTCTGTATAAGTTGAAATTCCAGCTTCTTTCTGTTCAATCAACTTTGCAAGTTCTTCTTTTGAATACTTTGCGTAATTAGGAATACCAAGCTCATTTGCTTTTTTACGAAGTACCAGTAACGATTCTTTAACTGTTCCCATAATAGATTAATTTTAAATGTTTTGTATTAATGTTCTTTTGACACTGTGAAGATACGACCTTTTGAAAGATGTAGCAACACTTGGTCGAATTTATTTCTCAGAAAAGACTACCTTTTTCAATTGTTCGAGTCTCTCTTCAACACTTCCAGTAATTGTAATATAAGGAATGTCATAATTCTTCAAAAATTGTTGTATCTTCATGTCGACATCCTTCTGGAACTGTTCATCTACTGACCTTACTCCATCTTCAACAAGAGGAAATTCAATAGGAAAATAAACAATCAATGAAAGTTCATACTTACGACGAACAACTTCTTTTCTTTCACGAAAATCTTCGTTACTGAGTTTATTGTAATCTTCATCTTTAGGATTACATGTATCAAACAATCTTGAAGTATAAGCTGCAACATCAACAATACATCTATCACTTACTGAAGGATTATCAAACATCTTATCGAGAATTTCGTTATAAGCATCAAAAATCTTCTTCTGTGATTCAGAATTACCATTTTCATTGATTATAACTTCTTCTCTTTCCAACATCTGACGTACAACTTCTGAATAGAAGTTCCACCCTTTGAACATCTCGTCATTCTTAACGGCTTCAAACAGTGTCGTCTTACCAGTGCCTTGGGCACCACAAAAACTGATTCTTCTGTGATTAATCATCGATTGTCTCCTTCACCGTTAATAACATTCCTTTGTTTTCTTGATGCAAGTTTCTCATTATTCTGAATAGCAATCTCTTCAATATCCAATCCGAGACTATCAGCTAATCCATTGAGATACTTCCAAATATTCTTCCAAGCGCTCAAAACAGCAGTTTTTCTCTTTTCAGGGAAAGTATTCACTTCACCATCTTTCCAATCGTCACGCAACCACTTCTTCACCTGCTCAGCAATCTTTCCTATTTCTGAAGGGAGTTTAACTCCAATAGAAGCAGCAGAAAGTTCTGGTTCTTTCTCTGTCCAATTCCAACCTTCTTCGAGAGGAAGGTCTAATTCAACCCGAATACTTGCCAAGTACCATAATTGGTCTCCGATTTCTTTAGAGATTTCTCCAAGTAATTTCTTTTCATCTTCTACACTATCGACTTGGTCGAGCTTTTCATAAGTTTCACCCAACTCACCACATAATCCTAATACTACATAAGGAATTGCTACTTTCTCATGATAGGCTTTAGTTGTAATAGCCTTGTTTTCATACTCTTTGTAATTCATGTTTCAAAAATTATTTATGATTAGTTTTCCATATCTGAATTTGTCTCAAAAACTCATCTCTACTATTCATAGAGTTATCTAAGAACAATCCTGAACAGTAATTTGTCACCATAGAAGAATTATCTTCTGCACCTCTCATACTTACACACATATGTTCAGCTTCTATATAGACAGCAATGCCTCTCACACTATCCTTAAAAATAGATGCTAACCAATCATGTATCTGTTTAGTCAGTTGTTCTTGAAGTTGAGGTCTCTTTGCAAACCAATGTACAACTCTATTCAATTTAGAGAGTCCAATGACATTTGCACCTTCTTGTGGTATGTACGAAATGTGGCAAATTCCGGTAAATGGTAAAAAATGATGACTACAAAGTGAGTTTACTCTAATACCCATCTCTGTCACCATTCCTGTATAACCTGTACCTTCAAAAGTAGCAATACGAGGTTGTTGCTCGTAAGCTCCTGAAGTGATTTCATTAACCATCATTTTAGCTACTCGCCAAGGAGTCTTGACCATATTAGGGTCATTCTTCCAATCATATCCTAATGCTTCAAGAAACTTACCGTATGCTTCTTCAGCGTTAATTAACATTTCTTTCTTTTCTTCTTCGGATAGGATTATATTCTGTCCAGCTTTAATCTTCTTTTCCATATGTTTAAACTCCTCTTTTTGTTCCCCAAATTATAATCTGTAATCTATCTGAATAACGATATCCATGCTCTGCACAATATTCAGCGACCATCTGTCTGTTCTGGTCTAATTCGTCATTTCGGCTTCCCGCGGGCATGAGTGTTATATTCCAAGGATTGATAAATCTTGTGTCAAACCATATCTCAGTTCCATTGAATTCTTGAGAGTATCTTTTACGAGACTTCTTTTGAATATCATATAACATCAAATCGTGGATTTGTTTTTCAATTTCTTTGAAATCTTCTTTTCTACTGACTACATACTTCAGACTGAAATCTTTAGCATGTTCAATCATCTTCCACAATGCTTCAATATTGAATCTTTCTACAGCATGTTTCTTCAAAGCTGGACTCCATTTCATTCCGAGTTTCTTAAGCTTCTCATCAGTAGGTTCTGAAGATGATAATTTCGGCGAGATATTAATCAAATCTATTTCTTTCAATATAGATTCATCTACAAGAAGCGTTCCGTTCGTCTCTATAAGAACATCCATACAGTAATCGTTAGCTATCTCAATCAAATCAGCAACAACATCTGGATGTAAGAATGGTTCTCCACCACTTATAGAAAGTGCAGTTGTCATCGGATATTTCTCAATGATATCGACAACTGATTGATAGTTGTACTTGCCTTTCTCAGGAGCAAAGCTGGAATAAGCGGTATCACATATACTGTTATCAAAACAACAACGAAGATTGCAGCCAGACAAACGGACAAAAATTGTTGCTTCACCTGCTGTATTTCCTTCTCCTTCGATAGAATTAAAGACCTCGATAATTGGTCTTTTCTTTTCGTAATCAATATTTCTCATCATTATTTAACTTGTTGTTCTACTTTAGGATTTTCAAACCATTTTGTTTCTGGATTTTTCTTCTGGTGTCTTCCATCGAGATACCAATTGAATAATTCTATACTCCAATCATTTGTTACTGATTGTGAACATTCAAATGGCATTTCAAATACACTTAACATCGTTACAATATCTTCTTTCTCTGCAGTAGCACTTCCTGTCCTCGTTTCGTAATATTGCACCTTATCAAGAAATATCTTCGATTCATTATTATTCATTTTCGTACAATCGAGAATACTTTGAATTCCTGACAAAAAGAATAACGACAACATTTCTGCTGATGGATTGAATGGTAGAGAAATCCATCTTTCACTATGCTTTTTAATAAAGTCAATATATTCTTGATTATCTTTGTCCCAAAAAACTGTACAATGGTCAAACGAATTAATGAATTGTTTTATCGAACCCTTCATTAGTCCAAAATCATAAATCATTCCAGCATTATCTAAAGCACTTGCCTTCAGACTTACCAATACTTTAAAGGAATGTCCGTGCAGACTTTTTTTACAATAATTTGTTGAACAATTACGCACAATATGCGCCATCTCTCCTTCGAATTCTTTTGTAATAATCATAAAATCTTCCTTTTAGAATTAATGTTTAAAGATACTATATTCACTTCAGTTTTTCGAGTGGAAGGGTATATAGCAATTTGATTTTGAAGTAAATATATGGCACAAAAGAAGAGATTCCATTTTTCAAGATTCTCACTGAATTTTCATTAGGATGATTAGCTTTGATGGTATATTCAATTCCTTCCCAGATTACCGTTTCTCCTGGTTTTAATAGATAAAATTTATCCCAATAAGATATTGATTCTTTTGATTTAGGATTATACTGAAAATTTGGAAGTCCATATTCTTGAATAAATTCTTTTTTCCAGAAAAATTCAAATGCTTCATCTAATTCAAAAATGTTCGGTAGTAAGAATTTCTTTGAAAGGTCTAAAATTTTGAATTTCTTTTTCTCTGCTATATCTTCATTCATCTTTTTGAATTCAGGTCTATCGTAAATAATTGACCTTAACTTACAACTTAAATACTCTAACTGTAGTATTTTTATAAACTCTTCATTAGTTAAACTGCGTGATTTTTCCATATCGAATTTTTGCTTGCAAAACTACAAACTATCTTTCAATATGGAAAGAAAGGGTTACTTAATTGTAACCCTATTATTTCTCCTTATATATCCCAGTCACCACTCCTTCATCATCTGTTATGAATAGGGTCTTGTGCTCCTTCGATTCATATACCCTTTCCGACAGTCTGGTTACTGTATAGGTGTTTCCATTCTCGTCTTCTATGGTGTACATTATCCGGTTTCCTTTCTTGAAGGCAAGTTCCTCTGATTTTGCTACCTCATTGTAGAAGTCATTCAAGAATTGTTCCACGTGGAACAATGGACTTTTTGCTGTCTGTTCTCCTATCAATATAGCGGTAGCTTGTTTTGAGTTAGAGGCTGTTAAGTCCATTAAATCGCAAATATTGAATACTTTTTTGATTTTGTCTTCTGTACAGCATACCAAAATACTGTTGTCGTACTTTTTCTGAAATTCTTCCTTATCCATAATCTTTTTATTTTTAAGTTAATAAATAGTTCCGCCCGTGGAACTTGCACCACTCTTCCGGAGAGTTAGTTTCATTTTTCCTTCTTTAGTTGTGCTATCAGTAAGCATATTTCTTTTATGTCTATATTATTCCTCCTTATTTTTAAATTATTCATTTATTCTTAAGATGACATATTGCCAACGTACGTCTATACAATATATTTCTATCATAAAATTGTTCTGCATTGTACGATATGCCTTACCCAAGATTCCCCGGGTACTATTTCGTCATTACATTGTACAGTGCTATCATTTCGCAATTTGAAGCCTAAATCCGCATAGTCTTTATTAGCGTACTCTTCGTCACTCCTACTTGGCGTAACTTGTCCTCTCGAAACAGTAACCCACAAACTGCAATTAAAATCAGGGCAATATTCCCAAACGAGTTTTTCCCGTACTACAAACCATACCTTACTATTCATGTCAATTAGTTTTTTATTGTTAATTCGTTTTCTTTTGCAAATTCGATAGCCTCCTTTTTGCTGTCAAAATACCGTGAAGAACTGTTATAATACATTCCGGTTCTTGCATTTAGAATATTGACTTGATAACAAGTATTTCCATACATTGTAACTTTCACTATTTCCGCAATATCTTTCATAATTAATATCTCCTTTTGTTTTACACTGTAAAGATACACCTTTGGACCACGCGGTCCAACAATTAGACTAAATTATTTGTATAAAAATTTATAGGCTCTATAATTTCATCCAACGCTTCAAGTAATTCTTCCTGAGATGCATCACCTGGGTCTTTCTTTTTATCTTTCAAACAAGCAATTCCGACATTGAAATACTTCTGTAAAGTCAAAGCTGTGGATTTTATCATCTCAGGTTTATCAGGGTCATAGAGTAAGATAATGTTTCTGACACTTCCTTTCAATCTCAATAACTTTATCTGCTCTGTACCCATATTATTACCAAATGTAAAAATACATTTTATCTCATCTGATTCATAGAGATGAAGTTTATCATCTACAGATATATAATCGAATAGACCTTCAACTATTATAATGGTATCAGTTGTGTCTGTAATATTATCGTATCCTCCTAACACTCTTGAAAATCCATCTGTAGAGTTTTCATATCGGAGAACGAGTTTTTCTTTACCTTCTTTGAATGCTTTAAGGTTCTTTTCGTGCCATTCTTTACTTTTCTTTGAACGTGCCAACCAAGCTGTCGTCTTTCCGTTCATTGTAAATTGAAATATGATTTTGTCGCGTAATTTCTTATCAAGAAAGAAGTTTGTGATTGCTGGCTTGAATTCTTTATAGTATCTCTTATTAAATCCTCGGTTATTCAAATATTCATCTTCTTTGAGATATTCTAACTTTCGAGGAAGTTTACATTCAGTTAATTCTATAGGATTTTCATTCCCCTCATCTTTTTCTTTTATAAGAGGAGTCAACTTCGAAATTTTTACGCTATTTTCATAGTTTATCTTCGCTAAATCTAATCTATTTATTTTTTCAAGGAAATTCTTCAGATTAGTCTTATGACCGCATTTAAAACAAAAAAATACCCCATTATTACCTGCATCATTAAAATGAATTCCCCATTTTTTACCACCTTTCCCACAAAAAGGACATACTTCATCCTTATTAGTCAACCAACCTGCAGAACCGTTCGGAGTCAATGAAAGTTCTGATATTAATTCATCTTTATCAATTCTAAACATCGTTATACTGTTTTTGCTCTACTTGCTTTATGTAATTTTTCTTTTTCAGGCTTTGATTCTGATTTTTTAGTTTTCTTAGGTGTATTGTTAAATAAATCGATTGTCCTACTTCTGCTATAGAATCGTCCTTTATCGTAATTCGTTGCAATAGGTAATATTTCATGAGACTCTTTATAATCACGTAATTTATCAATATATATACGCATTAATTCTTGTCTTTTTTCTTCTCTTGTCTGATTACCAGTAAATACAAATGAAAACGGCTTTACAAGAGTCTTATCACCTTCTGTATAACTTCTATCAATAACTTTATCAGCATTATCCCATATCTCTATAGGGACGTTACTTGCTTGAGTCGCAGTAAATCCTACCATCTTGAATTCTACACATATATTCTTGAATAATTGGGCACAAGTTTGCAACTTGTCCTTCTTGAATGAAGGATTATTGTCAATAGTCTTGTTTATTCCTGTAGCAACAAGGTCTAATGAATCAAGAATAAGTACTCTTGGGAAATATTGATGTTCTTTATGATAATCAAGAATCAAGTTCCTTATATCTACCATCGTCGCTTCACCAAACTTTTCAAATCCATAGACGTCAATATCTTGACCAAACTCTTTCATAGCTTTCCATGTCTGTTGAATCTTATTCTGGTCTTCAGTCTTAAGATATCCTTGTCTTATATCATTGTAGGGTTGATTTGTCCAATATTGGTCGTATCTATCGAGGCATGCTTGAATTCCACCTTCAAGCTGTATATGTAAAACAGAATTTCCATCCAAAGCTGCTTGCATTCCGTGATGTCTAAGAACAGTTGACTTTCCGATACCTGACCTCATAATCCATAATACAGTATCTTCAATAGAAGCTCCTCCATAAGACAATTCATCAAGTCTATCAATCCCAAGTGTTATTTTCTCAGAGATATTACTCGAATCAATTGATTCACGTCTTTTTCTCATTCGTAAATCAAATCCATTGAAGACTTGCTGAAAACTACCTCCGTCGTGTCTTAATGATAGAGAAAGTATCCTTTGACTCTCTTCTGCGTTTACCCGTATAGCTTCTTCCTTCTTTCCTTCTTCATAAAGGTCATGTACTTTCTTAGAGAGTAATTGAAATTCTACATCCTTAATATAAGATTCGAGTTGGTCTATGATTATTTCTTTATCAACTTTTGAAGCACTTTGAATTTCATGAATTGTTTCTTGAACAAAATCATTATCAATATATTTTTGAGAAACAGCTCCTAAAGATGGAACTGTTTCTTTATCAGTAAATGTTTCAATAGCTTCTCTCAGAAGATATTTATATCCTGGCCACTCTTTAGGTATCAATTGATATGTCAAGTTTGTACATGCTATCTGAGTCAGTGTAGGGTCAAGATAGATTAACTTGAACAATTCTGCCATAAAGTTGGCACTTAATTTCATCGCCATATTTATACTAAATCTATACTAACTTTAATTTCTTTCTCGTCTTCACGCAAGCTATTGACTGCTAAAAATGATGCCATACAAATGTCGTCGTGTCCCGACGCAGCTTCAAGTTTTCCATTATCACTTTTAAATGTAATAGAGGAAAACTCTCCGAACATTATATCAACAGCTTGCTTTGTTTCACCAGGTGCATAAGGACACTTTATTTGTCCTCTTTCGAACATTGCTGAAAGGCTTGGTAAACCAGTGTAAAGGTCTTTCTTATTTCCTTCTGTTGTCGTAAAAGGCTCTATGTTTTTCAACCCTCTTTCTTGTGCTAATCCAGAAAGTATGGACTGGAATCCATTTGCTTCACACCTAATTTTATTCGGTCTGAATAATCTATCGAGTTGAACAATCTTATCTATCTGTTCATTATGAGACATTCCTCTTTGTCTATAATAATAAAGTAGATAATAATTCTTCATTGTATCGATACCCCATACACTATAAACAGTATAGTCAGCACCAATATTACCAGATACAGCAAAATCAACTCCAATATGAACTCTCACTAATTTGAAAGGATAGTCATCTATTGACGTTGCAAATCTCACATTCTCCATTCCGACGATACTTCTCATTAGATATTCATATGGAAATATTGTCGAAGAATCACTAATAGGTACTACTAAATACTCACGATTGAATACAATTGTTCCAAGTTCTTCTTTCTTCATCAAAATTTGCTCAAATGTATATCGGTCTGGAGCAAGTGGTCTTCCGTCAGGAAATATAATCGGATATTCAAAACAATAGAAACGCTTATCAGCTTTTAACACTTGATATAACTCATTAGGTGCAGAAGAATAAGGAGTTCCACAAACTAAAAAGTAACCATAAGGTTCAACAATAGGTTCTATAGTACCTTTAATCAATTCCTTCATTTTTTCTCTCTGTTCATCAGAATAAAGAGAACTTTCATCAGGCATATCGTCACAAATTGTCGCACCTACATGTAAACCACGAATAAAACCGTCTTTACCACGAACATGAAGAATACTACCAGTTTCTGTCGTTATACCAGTTTCGCCAATAGATGCTTTATTGTTAGGATTGATTTTTTCTCTCAAAAGGTCATTTGTTTCAATTTCTTCTCTCACTTTAGCTACTTGAACTTTAGCTAAAGTCATTGTTGAAGTTATGTAACAAGTCTCTTTTCTATTCGCATTATCTATCGTATCAGGTCTCCATAAAGTTGGTTTGCAATAACTCCATAACCTCCAGAGTATGAATGCATAAGAGAAGAAAAAACTATTATGCATTACCGTTCCATCTTTATGAAGATATAAATGGTCACCATCAAGATAAAATCCATAAAATTTCATCTTTTCTCCTTTTACTACTTCTAACTTACCTCTTCTATAATCATGAACATCTTCCTTTTTAGGAGCAAATTTTCTTTTTACTCGAGTAGGGATAGTATGTAAATCAATTGAAATTCTAACTTCTTCTCTACCAAATCCGTTTACTATTCTTGAATGATATGTTACTCTAAATCCTAAAGACCAAGCTAAATCTCTAATTTGCTTTGCAAAACTACCTGATTTAAGTGTAATTTCGAATTGAGTTTGTCTTTTATTTAAAGAACCATCTGTATCAATTAATCCTGCTAATAATTGAAGTCTTTGCTCACGAGAGGACCTCATATAAATATCAGGAATATGTTTATTATTCAATACATTAAGTTCTTTGAGACTATTTAAAACCGGATTGAATCCTTTATGTTTTCGCTCAATGTTAGTTAAAGAATATCCATATTTATATTTTAATTTAAATAATTTCATTCCAATTGACTCTGCATATTCCTTCCAAGAATCTATAATTTCCACATCTGCAGAAGTCAATTTCGTACAATTACTATGTCCATCTCCTAACCAAGTTCCGAAAATATATGGGTCTATAGGAAGAGATTGTTCAGGAAGTTCCCATCCGTTAACTCTATATCCATAAAATCGCTTTTTCTTAGATTCTGGGAGATTGTAATAATCTTTCGCCGATATTTCGATTATGTTTTGACCATGTTGTTTATAAAATCCCCAACCATAATCTGTGTATCCGAATTTATCTTCTTTTAAATGAAGAATATGTTCGGAATTCACAACGTAATCTAATCCATGTCTTTGATGAATATGGTAAGATTCATCTTCACATACATGTGTTTCTAAAACAGTTCTTGGCGTCGAATCAATTCCCATTACTTGGTCTCCGACTTTAATGTCTTCGATTTTTTTTAGAGTACCATCGTACATAACTACCTCAGTTCCAGCGATTTCCGTCTTCCCTGAGCTTCTGCTACACAAATAACAACTCCATGGATACAACTGAATCAAATTGCCCCATTCGATATTTCTCCATCCCATTCTAACTTTAGGCAACATAGTCAGTACGAAATAGTTCAACGAAAGAATCTTCAGTGTCGTATCCATTGAGGCTTTGACATTCTCAACATAATTCAAATTTTCAGAATCAAGTGTTCTTCCAAGATACATTGTCCTTTCTGCTTGAATAAGCATTTCATGTAGCATTTTATCTACATCGTTTTCATATCCTTCAAGAAGTTGGTTCAACGCTTTACCTGGAAGATTTTCTATTATCTTATCAACATTCTGACATAAATGATTAAATTGATTGCCAGATAATAAGTCTTTACCATCTAATGTTAGCATAATTGAAAACTTTCTCTATATCTTTCTTCTTTCTGTTCAACATTTGATTGTTGACCTTCACCTCTCAATTTCTTGACATACGAAATAAACAATTGAGCATTTGCTTTTGTATCATTCAATGCTCTATGTGCATCTACGAGGTCAATGCCAGCTAATTGACAACATGTCCCAAGTTGATAATTCATTTGTTCCAAAGCTGCCATATGAGCAATTTGCATTGTATCAATATAATACTTTACATAATTGTCTATATCATCCTTCATATAGGCAAAAAAATTCTTCATAAAAGGGTTATCGAACCCTACGATATTATGTCCTGCAAGTGTACATAATTGTCTTGGATTCTTATATTTAGTAAACCATTGTTTACATGTCTTATAGATGTCTTTCAATGGAACAGAATTCTCATCCTGAATTTCTTTTGTTATACCATGAGTTTCTAATGCTTGTTGTGAATATACAAGGTCTTCTTTGTATCCATATGGAAAAATCAAATCCACCTCATCAATTATTTCAAGTTTGTTCATATCGACACAAACCATCGCAAGTTCAACCAATGGTGCATTATCGAATGCAATACACTTACTGTTCCATAGATTACCAGTCTCGAAATCATATACAATCACGTAATTCGACGAAGTTTTCATAATTATTCAATATTAATAACATTAGGGTCTGAAGTTACAACATTGTACATTTTAATCGTACAATGTTTTCTTGGTACTAATTCTATTGATATATCACCAAGATAAGCAGGCAATTTTCTTCTTATAATATAGAAGGTTACATCGTTACGATTGAATTTCTTTCCATTCTCCTTTTCAAAATTTTCATTCAACCATACAAGTATTCCTCCTGCATTTACATTTTCTAATAAAATCCTCTTTTCCATATCATCTCATTAATAACAATCTTTCGTAATCAATATCTCTATCTTCTTCATTCTTATATATGATATAGAGATTCTTTATAGGGTTATCCTTGAATGAAGCTGTCTCGTCTTCAAGTTTGTTTATAATTATTACAGGTTCACCATTTTCATTGAAATCTTTTTGAAATGTAATTATAAAAAATTTCAAGATACTTAGATTATTCCCGAGTACAATATTCCTCTTTTTGAAATTTTCATTGAAACCATCCCAATTCAACGCTTCATCATAGAGTTCTTGTATTTTTGTATTTGAAGAAGGATTCTCAAGATATTCACCAATCTTATTAGCCATTCTCTTTATACCTACATTCTCAAGAACTATCTTACATAATTCAATCACTTCTTTATCTGTACTCATCTTTCTCTTTCTTTAAAAGTTTTTCAATCAACTCTTCAGGAATTTGTCTTTGCAACTTATTCTTATCACCAAAATCATAGATATAATGACAATCTTTACATGCTAATACAATATTTTCTTCATCACATCTCAATGCTGGATGTGCACCTCTCGAAAGAATATGACTGAAATAAATCGCTTTAGGTTCTGAGCCAAGATATTTACCACAATGAAAACAATAATGAGGACGATTTGACCATATTTCTTCAAAAAATGCATTCAAATCATTCTTTTTCATCTCAAGTGTTTTCCTGTTTAATTTTTCCTGTTTTTTCTTGTTATAACAATCTTTACACAACCATTTGTTTCTATCGTATATCAGATGGTTTTCATTACAAGAAACACACGGTCTAACTTCTTCTCTTATCTTTTTATAATATGTCATGGCATTTATTTACAAGTCTACAAAAATTGTATTCTTGATGGTGTCCCCACTACACCTCTATCGGCTATTTGCCAAAGGCGTTCACCGACTACTTTTCTTAAAATTCCTATCGCTCCGTTTAGGTCAGCGTTTATCAGTTTGCCCGATGCGCTACGGAATAGACCTCTCTTTATACGCTTTCCCATATAGTTCACGTAGTTGTACAAGTTCTTGGATAGGAAGCAGAGTTCATCCAACCGCTTGTTGCCTATTGCTATATGTCGTTCTACTCGCTGCATGTACAAAGATAAACATTTAAGCGTCAAGTCCTATATAATTGACATTCTAATACCTTTTCACATGATTCTTTATATCTACATCCAGAACACCTTATCTTGTGATACAATATTCCGTTGAATTCTCCACAATGAATAAAACCTCTCGGTGTATTCCAATACTTTTTTCGTTGCTCATTCAGATATCTCTCTGAATAGAGATGAACTTTATTTTGTAGAGGGTTTTCAAGTCTTCTTACACGCTGAAATTTTGACACAAGAAACATCTTTTCTTCAGTTCTTTCATTCCATCGTTTTATAGCGTTTATACTTATACATTTCAATAACGTTACGGAATATCTACTCGAATATCTATTCATAGATAAAACAAGTTGAAACAATAAATATTTCCATATTTCATCTACAGAATCAATTTTTGAATTTTCAAAAAACCGTTTTATCGCATTCAGATTTCTTGAAGTCATCTTCACATGATAATATGGTGAATAAACTTTCTGCATCAAATATTCAAATATTTCAACAAATTCTTCTGTCATAAAAAGTTGGTATCTTATTGATGTAAAAGAAAGGACGAATTCTCGTCCTTTCTCGTGCCTAAAGATACAAAACATTTATTATCAATCCCACGAAATTTCAAGACTTAGTGTCTCTTCTTTATTATGTGTTACCGGCTTATAACGAGATTGAGTCGTCAAATCTCGTTCAGCAACGTTATTGTAATCTTCAATAGCTTTCTCTTTGTCAACACTTCTCGATATCCATAGACCAATCATTTGACCAGGTTCCATATTACCGATTGTGACCTTATCTTCTTCTGTAGCATCATACAATTGAGTATTGAATGGTGCACTATATATACTTGGTATTGATTCCATGTATTGAGAACCATCTTCATTCTGATTTAAAAGTGTTGCACCTATCTTACAAGAACAATATGCATCCTCAGGAACAACAAACCATAATTGAACATTCTGAGCAACTTCATTACTCTCATTTTTCAATACAATTGCGCGATACTCTGTCTTAGCATCTTTAACTGTTCTCAAACTCAATTCATCAAACAAATTATCGAATACATCATTAGGTATCTTTGTAGATGATACATAACCTCCCAATGAATTCATTGATTTAGATTGAGCTGCGAGATATTCTGAACTTACTGTGTAAAACAATTGCATAACTCTTAGGATTTAGATTTCGGAAAATTAGCAAGCGACCAAAACTCTGATTTGACTGTATTATCAACTGATACTGTTCCTCCATTGTTTCTTACTCGAGCAAGATAAAACTCATTCGAAGATTTTGTAGGTGGTTGCTCTAATGTCACTTCTTGAACAAGACTGAATGTATAATAATCATATGTATAGAGACCTTCAAGTTGTTTATCTGTAAACACTTTTCCTAACGGAATTGTACCAAGAATAATCACCTGAAGATTTGATTCTGCCACAAAATCTGATTCAGATGTCAAAACCAAGTTTTTATTATCAATCACGTTTACAATTTCATATACTCCATTATTCAATGGTTGAGAACCATCATCTTTCATAAATCTGATTGCTACCGGAGTCTTACCCGATTGACCTCTTACTTTACCAGAAAAATCAACTGTACCAGTTACAACTCCTTTTTGATTTATGCTCACAAGTCCATTTTCATAGTTTTTAGTAGAATAACCTACTTTTAACCAATAATAAACACTATCAGATGGTACAGTAAGATTATCGTAAATACTTGTTAGATTAATAACTTGACCTAACGCATTTACAGCCATGCCTGGAAGAATCTTGATTGTACCACCTTGAGTTCCTACTTCAACTTCAAAAACTTTATTATCAATAAAATCATCATTTGTGACAAAATCAGGGTCAAATTTCTTAGGATTGTTTGTCACTATACCGAATGTGTAACTTCCGGCAATTAGAATCTTTCCAAGCAGGGAATTCTGTAGGAAAGACTGCATGTTCATCACTTCTTCTTTTTCTAAGAAAGTGTTTCTATTAACATTTATCTGCGCCATATATTTATAAATTTTTATTTACAAAATTAGAACCATTCTGGATAAGCACTAATATATTGGTCGTAACCATTCATCTTTGTACATCCTCTGAAACATCCGCTTTTGGATATACTGTCAACATCCGGGAAACCGAATTGATATGGTGGGAATAATGTCTTGAAATAATAAAACAGAGGCATATAAGCTGACGGCAATTTTACTCCGGCTACTATACAATCCCATCTCGGTTGAGACGTCATATTTGAACAACCGCTGAATGTACTCGTGCAACTGTCTATATGTTTCAGTACCCCCGATTCTATATAACTATTATCAGTTCCCGTAGGTCCAGGTTTATTCACGGTTACATCACCGAAAGCATATTCTGCCGATTGTAAGTTGCTGCACCCTTCAAACATGCTGTTAATGTTCACAGTCACCGAATGTTCGGGCGGTGTAATAGGATTACCCTGCGAGCCTGCTGTCCTCAAATTCCTGCACCCAGCAAAACAATATGCATAAGTGCTACATTGTGGAGAATCAGAAAACAAAGATGATGTTATGGTAGTCAAGCCGCTATTCTGGAACATGCTGGACGCGCTTCTGATATCCGGAATTGTAACACCACTTACATTCAATAGACTTGTACAACCGTAGAACATCTCGTCGCATTGTGTTCCTCCGTTCGTCGAATAATTGAATGCCCCGGAACTTATACTTGACAAATTTGTACATTGATAAAATGCCTGTGCCAACGACAACTCACCCACGGTTCCGGAAAACAGATTGCTCGGCAACGACGATACACCCGAAGCATTACAAAAACCATGTGCGTTTATCGTCTCTCCAGAAAGATATTTAAACGATATCCTGCATGGTGACTGTAAATTAGAGCAACGAGAAAACATGTAGATACATGTATTTATATTTGTCGCTCCAATGTCGTTACTTATACTTGACATTCCCGTACATCCAGTAAACATATAATTCAAGGATGTTTTATTACTTGATGTCCTTAACTGTCCACTCACAGAGGAAATATTACTGCATCCATAGAAACAATAGGAGTAATCACTTATTAAGTTCCCTCCAAGCACGCTTGACAAGTTCACTGAACCGCTTAATCCACTATTTCGATATGTGCTTATGAATGTACCACTTGTTATAAATTCAAACAATCCAGACGGAACACTTCTTAAACTGCTACATCCTTCAAAAAATGAATCTGCCGAACCGCTCATAAGACTTGTAGTCCAGCTTACAACAGATTGGAGACTACTACAATTTTTAAACGCTCCTTTATTCCATGATGTTCTTACATTTTCAGTAAACCATTTAATTACTTTTGTCAAACAATTCTGGAAACTTGAAAACCCGTCTGCACTCCATGATAAATTAGCCGACATTCCATTAAAATCGAATAATATTATCTTCGTTCCTGCTGAACTGTAGGTGTGTGAACTCGTTCCCAATGTCTGGTCTCCATCACCCCATTTTACACGCAGATTATTCAATCCCATTGAAGATGTATTCAGCACTGGAAGTGTCAAATTTGTACCACTTGATACATTTACTTCTAATACTGCACCATCTTCCATTATTATATTCACCGTCTTACTGAACTCTTCTGGCCCTACCGTATAGCTTCCGCTCTCTGTAAAGTAATTCTGACTTGTTGCTACCCACGCATATGTATCGTTACAAGGTACCAACCAAGATAATATACCACTTGAACTTGTAACACCAGAACTTATATTATCTTCTACTGTTACTCCTGAAATAGGTGTACCAGTCTTTGTTCGTACGTTATAAGTAACTTGACACTTATTCCTTACCATCACGACATTCACATAGACGTCGTCGTTACTTATACTTGCCGAACCATTCTGACTTTGATATCCAGCTTTTGATGCTTGCCAACTAAAACTCTGTGGAGGTACATATGGACCAAATACTGCTCGTCCTGCACCATCTGTATTTTTCGTATAACTACCAAGAGTAATACGTACATCTCTTATAGAAATTCCTTTCTCATCTACTACATCGAAAATGACCTTATAAGTGTTGACTCCAAGAACTATCGTTGCACTCGTATTATATTCCCCTACCGATATAAATGTACTATTTTCATTGTATTGAGGTAATTTGCTTGCTGTTGCCGTACCTGAATCACCTGCCTCTACATTGAAAGTTGTGTATCCTTGACTGTTTGAATATTGTGTCATTCCTCGAAACGATACTTGTGCTCCACTTACTGCTCTTTGCGAACTGTCAACAACCTTTATCGTAACATTAACTCTCTTTATCGTGAAATTGATAGGAACACGTACATCTGAATTGTATATAGAGAATGAATTTACTACATCATAACAATAACGATATTTTGCCACATAATCGTATGTACCTGAAAACAATTGCGTAGATACCAAACCTAATTCGTTCGTCGTCAACTTTTCGCTTTGTCCTACAATCTCGATTGTTGCTCCAGAAGCTTGTGCACTTCCTATAGTAGCTGCAAACGTCACATTAAACGGTACTGCTGCTTTTTCTGCCATCTTTATAGTATATTCATTATTTCCAGCTACAATATTAACATTTCCTTTTGCATTATTGTAATCTGGTTGAGAAGCAGTCCATTCCCATACACCTAACTCAAGCGTCCAATTCCCTGCAATACCATTAGCATTAGAATACTTTGTCTCACCATTGATTGTCACTATTGCATTCTGTATAGGAGCTTCTGTTGTAACGTCAACTACTGTCACTATCAAAGTTCCAGTCTGTTTTACAAGGTCAACAGTAATTGCAATAGGTTTATCTATCACAACGGCAGTTCCATTTCTCGGTTCGTATCCTGATTTTGTTACACTCCACGGATAATTACCTGGGACCTTATTGAAGATAGCGTTACCATTTGCATCTGTATTGATTGTCTGTAAAGAATCTCCTGCACCTAATACGACAGGCTGATTCTTTACCGGAACATTATCTATTCTGACAGTAAATACAATGTTGTACGAAATAAGTCTTAATTCGACTTTCACTTTTGCGTCAGCACCGTTAACTGTTACAACACCTTGTTGTAAATAATAACCATCTTTTCTTGCTGTCCAGTTATAACCACCTGAAATTCTAACAAATTGCGCTTGACCTGAAGAAGTTGTAGTGATAACTTCAGTACCAACTGTAATATCAACACCTTCAAGTGGAAGTTTAGTTTCCGAATCAACAACTTCAAAATCAACTAAATAACCTCTTTGAATAAAATCAATCTCTTTTGTTATATCTTTATCTACAATGGTTATCTGACCTTGTTGTGTATAGAATTCAGTTTTTTCTACTTGCCAATTATATGTACCAGCAATATCAATAAACGAAACAAGACCATTCGCATTTGTTTGAAGCGTTACTCCATTAAAAGTGACATTAGCTTTAGCAACTGGCAATGCATTACTTCTTACAACGAATGTTACTGTATACTTAGGTATAGGATTAAACTGAACATCGATTATTGCATTGCCATATATTGTAAATTCTTCCTCTTTTGTAATATAACCTTCTTTAACTACCTTATATCTATATGTTCCTGCAGCTAATACAAACCCAGTAGCAATACCTTGTGTATTTGTAGAACCAGTTTGATTTTCAATTTCATCTCCAGTTACTAATATAGAAGCTCCTGGAACAGGGTCAACTCCAGTACGAACTCTGAATGTCACATTATAATATGGAATTTCTTCCATTTCGAGTTCAATATTAGTAGAATCGACAATTTCTGCACTTCTTCTAATAGGATAATAATCTTCGAGCTCTGCCGAATATTGATAAATACCTGGGAAAACTTCAAATGTGACTATCCCACTCGCTCCTGTATACTTTGTAATACCAGCAAAAACAACCTTTACACCTGAAAGAAAATCTTTAGTCTCTTTATCTCTTACAAAGATTGTAACAACTCTCTCGTAAGCTGCACCAATCAATTGAATATATTCTATAGCATCCTTTTCTACTAATAGAGTATTTTCTACATTTTCAAAGTTTTCTGCCTCTACACTATAATACCAATGACCTCTTGGAAGAATAATCGAAGTTTCACCGTTTACATTTGTTTTAAGCTCTTCACCGTTTATTGTTATAATGGCATTAGGAATGTATTTGTTTCTATTAGAAAACACTTTAAAAAGTATTCTATAAGTTTCTTCTCCTTCATAAGGTCTGATTAATTCACTTCCAAAGATATTCTTATATCCTATCAAATAATTCTTAAGAAAGGTTTCTATTGAAAATTTCTCTTGATAAGCATTGTTCTTATAATACGCTGCAATAATATCTCTTTCTCCTAAATATCCTTGGGAAAACGGAAGATATAATGGTTTTACTTTAAAATCATATACATACACATAAGGAGAACTTACACCTACTTCTCTCTCTTGAATAAAAATAGGTGCTATATATTTCATATTAGGTAAAATTGACAACGCTCTACCTGTTGAAAAGTTCAATTTCGGTGCTTCTATAAATTTTTCATTATTCGAAAGAAGAAGTCCTTTTATATGATAATATATATTATCATTCTGAAACTCTATATAATCAGCAGTATGAAACCACATTGAATTTCCAGTAATAGCTCCATTTTCAATCACTCCCATCGGTAATGCATCTCCATCTGTCGTTTCATATCCTGCAACACCAAACTTTAAATTTTGATTTTCTAATGAAGAAACTTTTACTTGTAATGAGATTTCATAACTTAAATTAGGGTCTATAATGATAAGTTTATCTAAATCTACTCTACCATCAATACCTACAGCTTGATTACCAAAAAAAGTCATAGCATTAAAAATCTCATCACTTCCATTTTCATCTTGTGTTAAATTGATACTTTCAGGTATCAATAAAGGATAATTATTCAAATCTTCTACACTTGAAGTAAATTCATATCCTTTAGAAACATTCATTACAGTATCAGTTCTATTCCATGTAGGTGAACTATATCCCATCGACCATCCAGTAGCTTCTGGTTTAAGTAAAGCAAAAATAAATTCATCTAATGAATTGTATCGAATTAATCGTAAAAGTTCACCAAGAATCTCACCTTCTTTGTTTATAATATCCAAACGACCTCTTTTTGAATATTCTTCCAAATAGTTATAAAATAGATATTCCATTTGTTCTTGGTCATCTACCATATTTGTTACGAGACCTCTATTTTGAATAAACATCTCAAACAATATCTGATTTGTATCTATTTCTTTATATTTACGTGCATATAAAACTATCAATGCGAATAGATGAGTTATAGTTCCCCAAAAAGCTTGAAAATCAGGATTATTCTTCTTATTGAGAAATGTAGGGAGAATTCGACTTCCTTCTAATTTCGCCAATACATTTTCAGCCCAACCCACGACAGCTTTATCGTTTTCTTCAAAAAAACGACTAAACATTAAACTATTATATATAGATGAAGCTTGTGGTAAAAACAATCCACCACATGGATTCTTTTCTTCTTTACTTTTCATATTGATTAATATCGATATTTCTTTTCGTAAAGATACAACTTTTCCTTTTTAAAACAAATACTATGAATTTTATTCAATCTCTCTCATCAAAGACCAGTCCATAACAATAGAGGCTCTAAAGGTAGGAGTGTGGGTGAGTGATGTAGAACCAGCAAATATGAATCCATATTTCAGTCAAAATCTACCATCTGGATATTACACAACCTTATTGATGCGAAATGTATCGCATGATGTTTTGGCTATCAGTAATTCGTTTGCAATAGCATTTAAATCACCATCGGGTGTTTATTTTGGATTTTCTTGTGCAAATACACAGTCGTCAAGTCTTCGAGAAACTTCCTTAATAAAACTTACCCAAGAAAATTATATTCTTTGGGAGAATAAGGTGTATATAAATGATTTATCCCCGTCTATCCCTATTTTAAATGGTGAAGCATCTATATATAATGATGATAACGGTAAATTATATATAATTAATTATGTATGTATATTCCAGTATTCTCTTTATATAGGTTCAGTGGATATGTTTACGACTGCACCTAACGCAGTAATCACTTATAAAAGAAGTAATAATGCTTATGTTTTAGGACTTTCGTCAAATAATTTATTAAAGTTGCTCAATAATTATTCTATATTAAAAGCAATTGCTACAATAACAGTTATTTCTACTGCCAAAAATAACTGGTATTACTACAGTGTATATGGTTATAATAATTATTATTTCATAGTAGGAAGAGTTCAAGTTAAAACGGGAGGTACTACATCATCAAATGAGCGAATTGATTATAGAGAGCTTACTAATTATCCATACCCAGATTCAATAAGTTGGAATCATATTGGTTTTATTAAAATAGGAGAAATTAATAAAAAAGCAATATTGTTGGGAAGATTATTTAATGAACAAGTGACAAATAAATTCGATTATTTGATTTATGTTGTAACTATGGGAAATACAACGGGTGTAGAAATAATGGATGCATCTAACTGGGCTTGTTATTATAATATCCCATCTGCAATTACGGGAGTTGTCGGAGGAGATTGCTGGATTTCACCCGATTCAAAATGGTGGTTCTTTATTTCTACTTCTTCTACTTCAGTTTATACAAAAGGATTGTATTATATATGTACTAAGGACACTTCTGTATTATTTACAGAAACCGGATTCACGAATAAATCGTATACAATTTCTACCAATTCAGATTCTGTATATCAAGCCACAAAAGAATATTACATATTGAAAGTCAAATTCAATTCTAATTCTGATAAAATGATGGTTCTTGGGAATTCTTCTAAAGGATATTTCGGTGATGGTACTTTAACAGATACAACTTATATCGAAGGAATTCAACCCGATATTATAATGTGCTTTATATTAGATAAATCAAAAAAGCAATGGAAACAACTGTCACATACTAACGTAGGATTAAGTTCATTATGGAACAATTATGCAGCTTCCGCTTCAAGTTCTGGTAATACTTACAAACCTTCCTTTAATTTCATAAATAATGAGATAATTAATTTCGTTTATCCAGGAGGGCAACCCCCTTATACTTCCTATAGTTATAATTTAACCTGGGGAGAATAAATAAAACGGCAACCATATACCAATTCATAATAAAGATGTTTAGGTATATGGTTGCCTTAATTAATATGAACACTTATTTTATTAGTCTCCGAAAGTCAGTTTAGCGTAATAAGCTGTCGCATTTTCACTATATGATGGATAAACGAAGCTCATATCCCACGTATTACCCAAATAATTTTTATTAACACTAAAGAATGGTCTCAATTTTCCACTTCCAGAAGCATTATATTTATTCCAGAAATTAGTAAATCCTGGTATACTATAAGGTATATTTTTCCATTTACCACCACTTAATATCACAAAGCAAAATATATTAGTTGGATGTATACCTTCTACATAAGAATTAGTAATAGTCGTTTCTCCTTGCACTCCTCTTTGCCCATTACAAAAAACAATCATTTTACTACCCGTAGAATTAAATATAATGTCAAGGACATAATAATTTGCAAGAGTGTTTCTTAACTCTGCTGTAAAGCTATCATTGATAGCTGGTGATGCAACAGCCCAACCGTTTTCGTTGAACAGAAAGGAACCGCTTCTTGCTGTATTTATTCCTTTTGATGCTCCCCACGGACCTTTCCCAATGTAAAACATTATTCTCCTGTCTGGACTCATCCAAAAGTTGTTTCCCATATTGCTTGTAATGGCAGAAGGTACGTTGTTATAACAATGCCAATATTGCACACCACTATCACTATTTATATAATTCCATGTAGGTGATTCCTTCCATACCAATACATAAAAATCAAAAGTCAGATTTTCTTGTGAAAAGGTTTTTTGAGGGCCGCTTACAAGTAATATTAATTGACGTTTAGAGTAACTGACTTGTACTCTCTTATAAAAGAATATATTGATTTTTCTTCCGACAGAAGGTCCGGTAATATCTAAATTATAAATAGACATAGTGGAATCAATATCATACGCCTGAATTGATATACTAATTTTGTTAGTAGAATAGGGTGTTTTTGGTGTTACCACTATTTCTTGTGCATTAATATTGTCACTAACTGAATCCAATTCTTTTTGTGTTATCAAAGTACATAAAGAATTTCTTATAGAATAATTATTACTATTTTGGAATACTGAACCCAAAGTAGAATCATTATCCCCTTTTACATAATTCAACGAACCTCTCCTTATATGTATCTGTCCCCATGTAAACCTATTTGCACCAGCAAATCCACAAAGTACATAATTTAAGTTCTGGAAATCACCATCAGAAGTAGAACTCAAATAAAAACTTCCTTGTATATGACCATATCCATATAGTCTTTCTGAATCGGTCGTTATCGCAGAATCAAAAAGTGTTGACGCTCCATAAACATACGGAGAATCAGTATAAAGGGAAACAACCGTTTTTTGAGAAGATGTAACCATTTGAGTCGGGTCGTATGTCAACACGGCAGCACATGAACTACTTGGATAGGTTTTATTCGCCTCTATAATCGGTTCTACATATAATCCAGTATATGAATTTTTACGAGATGTTGACGTTCCTCCGAAATTACTACTGCTCCATTCATCGCTCACCCACACTCCTACCTTTAGAGCCTCTATTGTTATGGA